>Ga0308010_1001859_pt1 | contig 11344 bp, 12 predicted proteins | sample Neamet129_FD_202368 | JGI IMG/M metagenome (GOLD analysis project Ga0308010, IMG submission 202368) | Marine microbial communities from water near the shore, Antarctic Ocean - #129 | ecosystem: Environmental > Aquatic > Marine > Unclassified | place: Southern Ocean | collected 2014-07-24 | reverse complement strand
GCATTAGAATTGTGAATCGAGGAAAAACCCAACGCATCCATGATGGGAAATCATTATTTTCAGATTCATTCCTCCTCTTTGCACTTGTATACATTGCCCATCCAGAGATTGTTACAAACAGTGGGGCAGCCATTCCTCCAATTGCTGCCGAGACAAATGCCAGTGGATGATTAATGGAAATTCCAGCGGGAGGTATAATTGCAGCAGTATGCACTTGGACCATGCAGAGTATTGCAATAGCACGAATCCGGTCGATGTGTCTTAGTCTCACCACCTCTCCTCCTATTTGCAAATTATTTTCACTAATTATTACTTTGTATGCGCACCTTCAAGAGGTCCGAGTGGAATGATTCTGAAGGTATTGATGCTTTGATGAGACCAGAAATAATGCGCCTTCATGTGATGCCAATGACAGGTTTCACGGACACCAGGTTGGTTGAGCATTCGTTCAACAAATGCTTGTAAATTCGGATAATCAATAATTCGTCTAAGATTGCACTTGAAGTGAACTACGTAAACCAAATCAAAGCGAACTAAGGTTGGGAAGAGGCAAATATCCGCTTCTGTAAGTTGTCCCTTGCCGGCGCCTACTAGCCATTCACGACCTTCTAGATGTGTCTCTAACTCATCAAGTCGGGCGAATAAGGCGGTGACAGCTTCATCATATGCAGATTGAGTTCGAGCGAAACCAGACTTGTATACACCGTTGTTAACAGCTTCATAATTTGCATCTATCATGGCTTCAATATCCTGTTTTAGTTGTGACGGGCATAATGTTGCACCATTACCCAAACCTGACTGAGCCAGTGTGTCTAGCATTCTAATTATTTCACTACTTTCATTGTTGACAATGGTCTCGTGTTTCTTATCCCACAAGACGGGAACAGTTCCGATACTACCACTAGCACTCCAACCATCAAAGGCTCGGTTGTAGATGCCTTCAAGACTATCTTCACCATTGATGGTATCAGCGGTTGCACCTTCCTCATCGGGATTGAATGACCAGGAACCATTCGGATTCATACGCCAGTCAACCACATCGACAGTAATGTGCTTTTCAAGTCCAAGTATGGCTCTTGTGATGAGAGTTCTGTGCGCCCAAGGGCATGCATGAGAGATGTAGAGATGATAGCGATCACTTTCAACATCAAAAGTTCCATCAACTTCAATACTGTCACGGAATTCACTTGATTTGCGGACGAATTTTCCAGATTCAAAGGCTTTCGTCCATGCCCCTGCTTGCTCATCAATCTGCTTCATACCCTTACTCCTCATCGTCATCCTATGAAGAATGTAGTATCAAAAAAGATACTTTCAAAGTAGTTACGCGGTATATTTTATTATGATCTAATCGAGACACTGCGTGAAGGTAATTCCTCAAAGTGGAGCAGTCATACTCCACATTGTGGTTGGTTTATGCCAATCTCGCAATTGATCGGTCTCAAGGCGTAATTGTAGACCTTCACCAATTTCAACATCAATACTCAACAACTCGAAAGGCACGTTGAGTTCATTCATTCGAAAAGTATCGTCGTAAAGTACCTCTTGCCCAATCACTGAACCATCGACGGTACGTTCGAGAATAATACGAACATGACATTCTTGCAACGGATTACGCAGAGTGCATGACTCACTGCTTCCATCATGCTCTACAGTCACCACGCCTTCGTAGGAAATTGTTCCCTCTAAAGGAATGAGGTCAATAATAGTGGATTTTGCAGTAGGTGCGCAGGTACACTCCATATTATCTGACTCCACTGTAGCTTTTCTTTCCACTGTAATTTCGATGGTAGCAACTTCAATTGAATCAACCGAAGTTGATGTTGCAGTTACCGTATAATAGCCAGGTTGTGCAAAAGAATGTGAGGTAGTAATTCCAGTTCCTGAAGTTCCATCGCCGAAATCCCATGTCACAACATCTCCTGCGTAGTTGGCTTCGAACAAGAATTCGTAGAGCCGTTCGGTAATGGAATCTTCTTCATCGTTATCACCTTCATCAATTTCAACGAGAGTATAATCGTTGATTCCGTAAACAACAGGGGCTTCAATAGAAAAGAGTTCAGCAGAAGATGAACCTAATGGATTGAAAGACATCAGTACGGCTCCAGTTGCTGCACTGAGTACCAAAAGGAAGACAATAGTTGCCGCGGATAGGGAGTACTTCATGCTCCTAAAATTGTGGGTCTGCTTTTGAACATCTGTTTCTTTCAACGCCTTTTGAGAGTCTTTGTTAACAACTAAAATAACAATGCTGCATCTGTAAACAGAGGTATAAATGGTAAAGCAATGATTTGCTCTACATGCCAGCCTCATATCTCATCGTCGGTGGAAGTAGCGATATTGCCATTATTCTTGCCAAGCGACTGCTAAAAGCACAACATAACGTCACAGTTCTGGCTAGAGATGTTGCTAGATGTTCCGAAATCCAAGCACTGGGGGCAGAAATTATTCAAGGCGATGCTTTGGATCCCTCGGCAGTGTCTGCGGCAGTAGATGCTACACAAGCGCGTGGAAATGGATCTATCGCAGGAGTCGCACATTTGGTTGGTTCATTGCTAATCCGTCCTCCTCACGCAGTCAAAATTGATGCTTTTAACGAAGTAATTCACACAAATCTTTCAACTGCTTTCTTAACACTTTCAACTGCTTGTAAGGCGATGCTTCGTTCAGGAGGAGGGCGTTTAGTGTTCATCTCCAGCGTTGCAGCAAGTCTCGGTCTTGTCAATCATGAAGCGATCGCTGCTGCAAAAGGTGGAATTGAATCAATGGTTCGTTCCGCAGCAGCAACATACAGTCAACGCAACATACGCGTTAACGCTGTAGCACCAGGTTTGACCGAAACTCGATTGGCTGAAAACATCCTCAAATCCGATGTAATCAGGGAAGCGGCAGTTGGCATGATTCCATTAAAAAGAATAAATCAACCGGATGAAATAGCGTCAACTGTTGAATGGTTATTGTGTGATGCGCCCGATAATATTACTGGACAGGTACTGAATTTGGATGGAGGAATGTCCAATCTTCGTAACTGAGATGGCTCACTACACCATCTAAACTGCAAATTAATCCACTTAATTGGCGATAAAACAATCTATTGGAATAAACAGTAGTTTAAGTGTGAAATTATATTTCATTGGGGTAAGGTGAAAAAAATATGAGTGGACAATTAGCAAAATTTGGATTAATAGCGAGTATGTTATCGGTAGTAGGATCTCTGTATCTGTACTTCATCGGTAGTGATGAAATGTTGGGAATATTTGTGGGTCTTTGGGCCCCAACACTAATTCTAGCAACCAAAGAAATTGAAGAATGGATTGAAAACAAAGCCTAAGCTTACTTCTAACAACTGTTCGGTTGAAAATAAACTTATCAACCGAAGTCTTTGAGCAGTAATCATGCAATTGCGTGAACTTCGCAGTAAAGATATTCCTTTGGTTTGGAAGATCAATGAACAAGGCTTGCCAGGAACTGGTAAAGTTTCGCAGCAAGAAATAGTCGAACTACTGCGTATTGCTGAATTAACTATTGGTGCTTTTGACGGTGAACAATTGGTTGGGTTTGTGTTATGCTTTCTACCGCGAACTGATTACGCAAGTCTCAATTATGCTTGGTTCAATCAACGATACCAAGACTTTCTCTATGTAGATAGAATTGCAGTCTCAGAGAATCATAGAAACCAAACAATCGGTTCACTTCTTTATCAACAAGTAATCTCCTATGCTAAACAATACAATTACCCAATAGCAGCAGAAGTCAGTCTAATTCCGCCAAACCCAGGTTCGATGAGATTTCATCAGCGATTTAATTTTATAGAAATAGGAGTTCTTAATCAGCAAAGTAAATCGGTAACAATGATGATGCGAGATCGCTGATAACTGCTATAATCATTGCAAAGGCGGAGACCAAGTTGCTTCATTTCTTGAATGGTCTAGTAGATGCCAATACAGTGCAGTTATCTGTTTATCAGATTTCAAACAATTATCTAAACTATCTACAACTGGAGAATTTCTCCATTCTCGCTTAGCAATGATTTTCAAGATTGGAATGTGCAGAGCAGGTCCATTTATTGGCAATGACCATTTTGTTTTCCAAGCAATTTCGCGGACTCCATTTTGTTTCATTGAAGCAATAACTTTTGACCACGATTTATCTTTACCAGTCTTTCTTTTTAGCAACCAACTCGGATTGACCGAAGAATCCACTTCAAATCCATTTTTTGCTAATATTGGTGCCATCCAAGGCGCAATATATCCGGCAGGAGCGCGAAACCATGGACGTAGATTTGGCCCACAGTATTGCTGTAAAATTTTATTTGATTCAATTAATGCATGTTTAAACCCAGCAACATCTTCAGGCCAAGCAGACCAACTGCGATGAGTTAAGCCATGGTTGCCAATTGTTATTCGTTGCGAAAACTGTGAGATAATTGCTTGCAGCCAAGTTGTAAAAGTAGCATTTTCAAATAAATCAGCTATGATAAAAAAAGTCACAGGATAATCATTTGAGTTTAGCCACTTCTCAAGACCTACCATGCCTCTTTGAAAGTCGCTGGATAACTCTTTATCGGCTGAGGTTTGATGGGTTTCTTTGGAACGCGTAGGGTGACCTGAATGCTTTGGCAGATGCCTAAGGTCATCAAAATCAATACTGATCCAAGTAGAGCCGGACATTACCACTTCACCCATTTCGAGGTAAATCAATCAAATACACTTTGTGAGGAATGGTACGTCCAAATAATTCAACTCCAACAAATTCTTCAAGGGTTTCACCATTCCAATTTGAGCAAATTTTCTCAGCGGTTGCTAGCCCTGCCTCATTGTGTGGGTGAACTGCAACTTCAATTCGAAAGTTACTCCCTCGGCTTTCTAACCAGGATAAAATCGAATCTACACTTCGCATTGCAATTCCTTTATTTCGGAAAGAAGGTTTTACCCAGTATCCCAAATTATAGTGGGAATTAGCGAATTGTAATTCATCACCAACTCCAACCATACCGGCAAAAGTTCCGCTACTATCGTGAATAGACCAAAAATGTAGTCGGTCTGCATCCGAAGCAGTTTCAATATCAAAAAGCATGTCAGATAATTGGTGATTGATATCCTTGCTCATATCTATCCATGGTAAGGCCGCCAATGCGGAATCAGGGTCTTCGTTAAACGCTTCAATCACGCTTGAAAGGATGGCTTTGTTGGCTGGGCGCAGACTATATTGGTCCGCGATTGACAGTTGTGGTGTCGTCGTCATACCTCTCCCTCAACTTCACAGGCGGGATAGGGCTGATGAAACATGCTCATTGCCTGGATAGATTCTTTGCGCCATTGCAAGTGTCCATTGTAGGTGCTCCGTGCGCTCTAAATAAGTCATAATTATGCCAATATGCAGCAACATGTCTAGATTTTCAGAAAGATGAGGACCTAATTTATCAAGGGTCTCGGCTGCATCTTTGAGGTTTCCAGATTTGACTTGCTCAAGTGCGGAAACAACTTCCTTGTATACTTGCGATGCATTCCATGCATCCTTAGCAGGCCATGGCCAAATTCTTCCATCGGTTGGAGGGGTGGGTGCTGCCTTTTCAGTAACTTGTTCAACAACTTGTTGTGGCTTTTCTTGTTCAACTGGTAGTGCGGTAGTTGCCGCTTGAACAGTTGCAGTTGGAGTTGCAGTTGGAGTTGGAGTTGGAGTTGGAGTTGGAGTTGGAGTTGGAGTTGGAGTTGCAGTTGGAGTTGGAGTTGGAGTTGGAGTTGGAGTTGGAGTTGGAGTAGTAATTGGTGCTGGCGCGCCGATTGCAAATGGTAGGCTCGGAGCAGGTACTGCAGTTGGAATTGGGGTTGAAGTTGATGCTGCAATTGGATTCGCAGTTGGAAGTGGCATGGGCATCGGGATTGGTTTACCAATAGGCAGAGGCTGGTGCATGGCCGAAGCAAGCCCGCCTTTAGTTGGCAACATATCTGGAATATCTGGGATATCAGGCGTCATTGCGACAGATGTTTTAGGGCCAACAGAACCCAATAGATCATCATCAGTTTCTGTCTTTACCATCGGAGAATATAGTTTGCCCAATCCCGAATGAACCGGTTCAGGGACATCTTGTAGCGGGTCATATTCATCCAGTTCAAAATTAGAAGGTGTTGCCGGGGCATCGCTAACTTGCAATTCGACCTCTTCGGGTTTGACATAATCAACAGTTTGAGCAAGTGTCGGTCCAGCACCGCCACCAGCAATGAATTCAAACGAATCTTCTTCATCAACGGTTTCATATTGACCGATTTCCACTTCTTCGTCTTCAAGTGTCAATACCGCTTCAACCACATATTCATCTTCATCGGGAACTTCCAAGTCATCTGAAAGTAATAGGGACATCAATTCGTTGCCACTGGTCGAAGGAGCGGCTGTTGGCTGATCTCTTGCACTCGCAGCAAAAACATAGTAGCATTGAGAACACGATTCAGCATTCTCTTGATTGATGAATTCGCAGTATGTGCAAGCATTATCGGCATCCTTGCCAGACTTGTTGCGCCTCCCGAACATACTACTCCCCAATCTTCGGCTTCTCAGTTCCCGTTTAAGACATAGGGTGTGATGATTTTCAAAAACATCAAAAAAGAGGCATATTATGATGAGGTATAATGCGCCGCAGTAAATATGGCGGAACGGGGGCGGGTGCGGCGGATGAACAGTTCTACACCCTCTTCGAGCGGTGCATCAAGGGAAGATTCCGAGGTACCATTGATTTGGCAAAGGGGTCAAGACCATTTTTCATTATTTAGTAAATTGATAAAACAAGAACTAGATGATGAAACAGCAATGGTAGAAGAGCGCTGGAAGAAATGGACAAAGCAGCGGTTAGTGGCTGCTGGATTAACTTTATTCGATTTGACCGGAAGACCGCAAGGACGCTTTTTTGGAGAATACATCATTACGTTTGAATCCAGAACTGGTGGGAGAATGCCGCAGCATCGATTTGGTAATGGCGACATTGTCCTAATCAGCCGAACTAGGCCATGGGGTGAAAAAATCCTCGAAGGAGTTGTATTGGACAGAGGTCCTACTCGGATTAGAGTCGTTGTTGCAGAAAGGCCTAGCGACTTACGTAAAGGAAATTGGCGCTTGGATAGAGGAGCCAATCGCGTTGCACACGATAGAATGCTTGAGGGTTTGATGTCATTTCATTCAACCGAAGATAGCACTGGAACGCCTTTGCGAGATTTATTACTCGGTTCAGTTCATGATATAGCAACCTCATCGCAAAGCCCTCCTGAAATCCACGGGCAGAAACAATACGGACCTCTCGGAATATCACAACTACCACTTAACGAATCACAAAGAAATGCAGTTGAGTCAGCAATAGGCAAAAGATTGACTCTGATTCAAGGTCCACCCGGAACTGGCAAAACCCATACAGCAGTGCAACTATTACGCACTCTTGTAAAGATGGGGCGAGGTCCGATTTTAGCAACCGCTGAATCCAATGTTGCAGTAGATAATTTACTTGAAGGACTACTTGATAATGGCGTCAATGCTATTCGCATTGGCCGGCCAGTGAAAGTAAGAGAGGGTTTGAGAGAAGCAACACTCGATGCCATTTTGAAAAATCATCCCGCTCAAGAAGAAATAGAATTTATTCGCAAAGAAAATGAATCTGTCAAACGTGGTCTAAGTGGTTTGAGAGGCAAAGATAAGGGTTTAGCGCATAAGGAAGTCAATAATAATTACAAAGAAATACGCCGTCTTGAAAGAACTATGATAGATGGGGTATTGGATGGTGCAGAAGTAATTTGTACAACAACAATTGGCTCAGGTCATAAATTATTAGGCAATAGAAGATTCCCAGTTATTTTGATGGACGAAGCGACTCAAGCAAGTGAACCGAGTGCTCTTGTTCCTATCACCAGGGGTTGTAGGCAACTCATTTTGGTCGGTGACCATAAACAATTACCTCCGACTGTAATCAGCAGAGAAGCGGAGAGAGGAGGTTTGGGCAGGTCACTATTTGACAGGTTGATCAAATGTGGAATGCCGACCCATATGCTGACTACACAATACAGGATGCATCCTACTATTCGAGAATTTCCAAGTGCAAGATTCTATGACAATAAATTGGAAGATGGCTGCACGCCTGCAGAAAGGCCACCAGCAGCTGGATTCTTGTGGCCTGATTGGGACAAACCCGTTGCCTTTGTTCCAATAGAAGGGTTTGAAGTGGAAGATGAGGAAGGAAAGAGCAAATCAAATATCGATGAGGCTGCCAAAGTCGTATCAATCGTTAATGACCTCTTGGCTGCAGGAGACATTACTACGCAAGATATCGGCGTAATCTCACCATATAATGGTCAAGTTAGACTTCTTACGGACTTGTTTTATCAGGCTGGTGGATTCGAAGATGGTGAGCCATATAATGGACTTGAAATTAAAAGTGTAGATGGCTATCAAGGCCGTGAAAAAGAGATTATCATATTCAGTGCAGTTCGTGCTAATGCAGCCGGTGAAATAGGATTTTTAAGTGATAAAAGGCGCCTTAATGTAGCGATTACAAGGGCGAGAAGAGGTTTGATTGTATTGGGTAATCCTACTACTTTGCGCCATGATGGAACATGGCGCTCATACCTAGATTGGGCCGAAGAGCACAATCTATTCGCCTGGCATATCACTCATAGTTGAACTATTATTTTGTGCGCAGGCTTGACAAAGGATACACATTGGCGAGGGGTATGGCCGAAGAAGCAGTTAGCATCCATCAAGGGCATGGGACTTTGGCTCAGTCTATTATTGCAAATGCGCCAGATGGAATGTTGATAGCTCCTGCTTGGAAACGAGCGGTTGCATATGTATTTGATATCATTTTAATTTCTCTTGTTTTAGAAGTGCTGACCGGTCTTAATTTCTTGATGAATCTTTTTAACATCTCTTTGATGGAGCAAGGTGCGAAATCAACAGCCTTCTTTTTCATAAATTGGTTTCTCTTAATTTCAGCCAATTATCTGTATTTTAAATATACAGGGAAAAAGATGGGCCGTTCCCTCGCTCAAAGAAGTCTGAGAATAGCAATAGTTCACGATAATGGCTCAGCACTCGATGACCACCATTGGGGCCCGAGAGCCTTTTCAAAACTGATCTATATCATCCCATTCGTTGGAGCATTATGGTTTGGATTTAGAGACCTGATAAGAGCCCAATCCAAGAACGCAGAATATAGGACTTCAATCGACATCAAGAACCACACAGTTGCTGCTGTGGATTGGTCTTTGCCTTCTGAAACACGCTTGAAACTTCATTGAATAAGCAAACTAATTTGGCAAGCCCTTGAAGTACTGCCTACTTTAGTGGTCTTCAAGGTGAGAGATATGAGTGACCAACATAGCCAGCGAGCCGCTTCTCTAGAAGCGAGACTTACCGATGTGAAAATGGAAATTGATGACGATGATGAAGATGTTATTTTGGTAATGGTCAATTTAACAAATGAAGCAGCGATTCCAATGGGTGGATTGAATATCAATATTACAACTAGTGATGGTCAAAAAGTATCTCCCAAAGAAGGAATCACTTCGCTAGGGCCTGGAGTTTCACGCTCGTTTACATTCGAGTTCCCCTTAGATAATGGACAATGGACTTTCACAACGTCTGGCAATGGGAAAAAGATTTCTCTCGGACCATATGAAGCAGATTTCACTTATCTTGAACAAGCAGGGCGCAAATTAAGCAATGCTATTGGCAGTAATTTATTCACTGGAGCATTTACAGAACATCTAGGTGATTTCGGAAATACTGAGGAGAAAGAAATCATTGATTCCAGTTCGATTGTACTGACCACCTATCACGGCGAAAACGCAGAAGGTGGAGCGACTAAAATCAATGTCGGTGCAGTAGCAGAGATTGAATCCGAGCCAGAAGATACCCCTCGTACCCCTCCATGGCAAACACCTGACACAGTAGAACCAGTTTCCGATCCACTTTCCACAGCCCTAAAACAACCTGCAAATGAAGTGAGGACTCCTGCTTGGGAAAACAATGAAACCTCCACAACTGTGGTTGCGAGTGCCCCAGTTGACTTGCTATCGGTTGCAGCAGCCACTATCGTTGCTGCAGAACCCGAGGTTGTCCCGAGCCTAGTTTCTTCTGCTCCAACAGGACCACCTGCAGTACCTTCAACGCCTGCTCCAACTGGACCACCCGCAATTCCTTCAAAACCTGCGCCGACTCATTCTTCAGCGCCAGCGCCCCCTTCCGGTCCGCCTTCGGATTCACCAACAGGTCCGCCAGCGGGTCCGCCTAGCGCCGCTCCATCAGGCCCTTCGTCCGACTCTCCAACGGGTCCGCCGTCAGGCCCGCCTAGCGCCGCTCCATCGGGCCCTTCGTCTGACTCTCCAACGGGTCCGCCATCAGGCCCACCTAGCGCCGCTCCATCGGGCCCTTCGTCTGACTCTCCAACGGGTCCGCCATCAGGCCCACCTAGCGCCGCTCCATCAGGTCCTCCATCCACTCCACCATCGGGGCCACCATCTGGTCCCCCTGCAACTGGGCCATCCTCCGGTCCGCCTAGCACGCCTCCATCAGGTCCACCAGCAGGTCCGCCGTCAGGACCTCCAGCGGGTCCACCTTCCACTCCACCGTCAGGCCCTCCTGCCAGACCTAGTGATTTGTGAGGCGAGAACATGAGCAATGGATATGTTATGGAACTATGTGGCAATAAGGCTGCATATCAGATCGTACCCAAAGGAATCAAGTCTGTTGATTTGGAGAAGGTCGGTGCGGCGATCGAATCTTGTGGTTATCTAGTCGGAATTCGTAATCGTTTATGTTGGACTTTTTCTGGACCATGCGAATTAACATTATACCCTAGTGGAAAACTATTGGTAAAAACTGGAGATAAGAGTTTAGCTGCGGAAGTTGCTCAACAGCACGTTGAACAATGGGCTCATGCATAATAGTGGAGGTGAGGGATTTGATTCCATCGTCTATTATAGAGATTCTTAACGCAGGGGGAGTTGTTGCATATCCAACTTCTACTCAACCCGGACTGGCTTCACTACCAACACAACAAGGATTAGATGCACTTTTTGCATTGAAACAAAGACCAGAGCATATGCCTGTTAGTTTGGGAGTTGCTTCTATTGAGCAAGCAAAACAATTTGTTGAGTTTCCCGAATTAGCAGAAAAACTTCTTTCTGCTTTTGCTCAAGGCTCTATTACAGTACTATTGCCGGCGTTACAAAAATCCGACCAAAGGATAGGCGGTGAAAATATTGCGATAAGAATATTAGCCCACCCGGTGGCCAGAAAACTCGTAAAAATGGTCGGTGCGATAACTGCAACAAGTGCAAATCAAAGTGGAGAATTACCAGAAAAA
>Ga0308010_1001858_pt1 | contig 11348 bp, 10 predicted proteins | sample Neamet129_FD_202368 | JGI IMG/M metagenome (GOLD analysis project Ga0308010, IMG submission 202368) | Marine microbial communities from water near the shore, Antarctic Ocean - #129 | ecosystem: Environmental > Aquatic > Marine > Unclassified | place: Southern Ocean | collected 2014-07-24 | reverse complement strand
TTATACTGTCTTTCACGCTCAGCCTCCCTAACATTAAAACTAATAACCTGTTTTGCTGTTTGTGCAGCTATTCTTCCAAAATCAAAAGAGGGTAGAGGTTGTAAAATCTCATCTCCAATTTTTTTTTCTTTATTTTCATCGCTCAATATTATTGCATCTTGATGATTAATTTCTGTATTTATGTTTTCTGGTTTTTCTACAATTATCAATTTTCTAAAAATTCCAATATCACCACTCTCTCTATTAATTAAAACTTTGATTTCATTGTCTTGTCCAAATTTTGATTTTGCAGCTTTAGCGATTCCTGTTTCCATAGAATCAATTATTAATTCTTTATCGATAGACTTTTCTAAAGCTACTGCTTCAGCTATTCTTAATAATTCTAATTTGTCAGCTCTTTTATTTAACATATTTTTATTAACTCCAAAAAAAAATGGGCTAGAGCCCATTCTGTAATTTCAATAATGTAAGGGCAATATATAAAGAATTTTTTTTAATACAATAGCTACTATTTAGAAAAAATGTTCTTTTTATCAGTTTTTTCCCAAGAAAATGAGCCATCAGCCTCTGGTATTCTTCCAAAGTGACCATAAGCGGCCGTTTTTTCATAAATTGGTTTATTTAAACTTAACATTTCTCTTATTCCTCTTGGACTTAAATCAAAATTTTGAGATATTTTTTCTGTTACAAATTTGTTTTTATCTAAATCACTATCAAATAAATCAACATAAATAGATAATGGTTTTGAAACTCCTATAGCATAAGCTAGTTGAATTAAACATTTGTCAGATATATTTGAAGCTACAATATTTTTTGCAATATATCTTGCGGCGTATGCCGCTGATCTATCAACTTTTGTTGGGTCTTTCCCTGAAAAAGCTCCACCGCCATGCGGCGCAGCTCCACCATAAGTATCTACAATAATTTTTCTTCCTGTTAAACCACAATCTCCATCTGGGCCACCTATCACAAAATTGCCAGTCGGGTTTACATAAAATTCTTTTTCATCAAAGTCTTTTAAAAATTTTTGAGGAATTGATTTTAACATATAAGGTGTAAGCAATTCCCTTACTTTAGATTGATCTATATCAGCAGAGTGTTGAGATGAAATTACTACTGATTTAACTTTCGTTGGTTTTCCTTCAATATATTCAAAAGTAACTTGACTTTTTGAGTCTGGTTCTATGTTTTTTAACTTTCCAGATTTTCTATCTTCTGCCATAAGTCTTAAAATTTTATGAGAATAGTGAATTGGTGCGGGCATCAACTCTTCTGTTTCGTTGCACGCGTAACCGAACATTATTCCTTGATCACCAGCTCCCTCATCCTTGTTGCCTGAAGAATCTACACCCATTGCTATGTCTACTGATTGTGAATGAAGGTGACTTTCAATTTTTGTAGCTTCTCTCCACGTAAAACCGTTTTGATCGTATCCAATATCTTTAATACAATCCCTAACTTTTTGAATAAGGTCTTCTTCTTTAATCTCGGGACCTCTTACTTCTCCAGCAAGAACAACTTTATTAGTAGTAGTTAATGTTTCGCAGGCTACTCTAGAAAAAGGGTCTCTTGAAAGATAACTATCAACCACCATATCCGAAATACGATCTGATACTTTGTCAGGGTGTCCTTCAGATACAGATTCGCTAGTAAATAGAAAATTTTTTAAATTACTCATTTGTAAGTTTATTAAATGAAAAAATTAAAAAAATATATAATAAAATTAATATTAGAAAAATTTTATTACCATGAAGCATAAAAGGTGTTGGTTTAATTGACTTACTTCTAGTAAAATTGACGTATCCTGTTGATCCAAATTCAACTATTTTTTCTACATTTCCTATCGGGTTTATTACCGCAGAAATACCATTATTTGCAGATCTAATTATATATTTTCCACTTTCGATAGATCTAAAAATACTATGCGCAAAGTGTTGTTTTGGACCTATTGAATTTCCAAACCAACCATCTTCTGAGATGTTAATTATATAATCAAAATTTTTATCTTTAGATAATTTTCCTGAATAAATTATTTCATAACAAATCAAAGGCAGTAAGCTTAAATTAATTTTATTATTTTTTATATTTATGGGCTCCCTTGTTTTGCCACTGGAAAATGACTGATACTCATTTGTTATTGTCTTAAGACCTATTAAACCAAGAATATTCTCTAAAGGTGTAAATTCACCAAAAGGGACCAAATTAATTTTATTATAGCTGTGTATTAATTCTAACTGATTATCAAATACAGCCAACGTATTAAAAAATAGATTTTTCCCATCTATAGATTCTGTGTTGGAGAGACCCATTATAATTAAATCATTCTTCCCAAAATTATTTGAAAATAAATCCCTATAAATATGCATATCACCTGTGTAACTGTCTGGAATAATTCCCTCCGGCCATAAGTAAATTGTTGGTTCTTTTTTTTCTGGAGCACTTAAGACTATAAGTTCATTGATTATCTTTAACTCATCTCGTTTTGAGTAAAATCTATCCAAACTAATATTTGAAGATACAGCTTTAATTATATATGAGTTTTTTATGTTTTCTAAAGAATTAAACTTATTATTTTTTATGTTGCCGAAAATTAAAAAACTAGCAGAAACTAAAATTAAAAAAAGACAAACTATAATTTCATTTTTAGATTTTCTTAAAATAAATATAGCAGGGGCAGTAAATAAGGTGATGCAAATTAAATTAAAAGAATAAGTTCCAATAATAGAAAGAATTTGAATAAAATAAATATTACTTGAAAAACTAAAGGCAATTAAATTCCATGGAAAACCAGTAAATATAAAGCCTCTGACAAATTCAATTGTACCAAATAAAATTGAAAAAATAAAAAATGAACTAACAACATTTTTTTTATAGAAAATTGAAAATAGAAAGGTTGTTAAACCATAAAATACCCCTAAAAAAGCTGGAAATAAAATTATAACAAATGGAATTAAAAATTGAAAACTATCATCAAAAGTTAATGAAATTGCTATCCAGTATAAACTGAAGAGAAAATATCCAAATCCAAAATACCAACCATATTTAAAAAAAGATTTGTTATTTGATAATTTATCTTTTTCCTTAAAAATAAAAATAAAAAATAAAGAAAAAGTAATAAAATTGATTATAAAATAATTGTATGGTGGTAGACTGTAAGAGCTCATTGCTCCTAAAAAAATAATATATATTGATTTTAGAAAATTTTTTTTATACAAATTTGGTTATCTTCATTTTGATCGTTTGATAAATTTTATCTTCTTCAGTGAGCATTTTTTTAAAATCTTTCAATTTAATATGATTATAACCTAATAAATGAAGAAACCCGTGAATAAAAATTTTTATTACTTTCTTTTTAAATTCTAACTTGTTCAAATTTTTTGGTTTATTCATAAATTCAAAGCTAATAACTATGTCTCCAAGATAAAGGGATTTTTTTATATTAAATTTTTTTTCTGAAGGAAAAGATAAAATATCTGTAGATTTATTTTTATTCCTAAATTTTTTATTTAATTTTTTAATATTATTGTTGTTTGAAAGTAAAATTGTTAGATTTACTTTTTTTTTGATAAACCTATATTTTTTTGGAAAAAACCTTACAAGAGAATTAAAAAAAAATTCCTTTTTTTTTATTTTTTGACTCCAAAGATTGCTATCTGAAACTACATCAACATTAATCATTTTCTTGATCAGAATAAGCTTTTACTATTTTTGAGACAAGGGGGTGTCTTACTACGTCTGAATGGTCAAATTCTACAACTGATACTTCATTTAAGTGTCCTAGCAGTTTTTTAGATCTATTGAGTCCAGACATTTTTTTATGAGGTAAATCTATTTGGGAGGGGTCTCCATTTATGACTATTTTTGAGTTCTCTCCTATACGTGTTAAAAACATTTTAATCTGTGTGTCCGTTGCATTTTGAGCCTCATCTAAAATTGCAAAAGAATTTTTCAAAGTTCTGCCTCTCATAAATGCCAAGGGTGCTATTTCAATATCACCAATTTCAATCATTCTCTGAATTTTTTCAAAATCGAAAAGATCATATAGTGAATCATACAAAGGCCTTAAATAGGGATCTACTTTTTCCTTCATATCCCCTGGCAAAAAACCTAATCTTTCACCGGCCTCTACTGCTGGTCTTGATAAAATAATTCGTTCAATTTTCTTATCAAGTAACATTGTAAGGCCTACTGCAACTGCTAAAAAAGTCTTTCCCGTACCAGCAGGACCTGCTGATATCACTATATCACTTTGTCTTAATGCTCTTACATATTCTTTTTGTCTTTCCGACCTTGGAATGACTGATTTTTTTGGCGTTTTAATTACATCAGACATATTTTGATTTTTTACTTTTTCTTCGATCATAAATTTATCTATTGCTGAGATTATATCTTTTTTTTCAATACTACCATTATTAATAAACTGATTGGCTAAAAATTGAATAGCATTTTTTGTGATTTCATTTTGCTCTGGTGTTGATTTTATCAAAATAGAATTTCCCCTAGAATATAAACTTGTATTGGTAATTTTTTCTAATGCCTTCAAGTTTTCATTAAATTCACCAACAACACCCATCAATAAATCATTGTCATGAAATATAACACTTAGAGAATTGTTATCTGAATAGACAAACTTTAGTGTACTATTGATTTTTTTTGAAACCGTATTTTTCAAATTTTAAGCTACCTTTTGTTTATATCCTTCTTTTAATTTTCCAAATAAACTATTTTGATTACTATTAACTATCTCAACCTGTACAACTTTTCCAATATTTTCAAAGTTACCGTCGAAAATTACCGGGGTCATGTATTCTGTCCTTCCAAATAATTTAATCCCATCTTTCATTCTGTTTTCAACCAATACATTAACAATAGAGCTTTCTAGTGATTTATTTTTTTCTATTTGATTATCAAATAATTTTTTTTGAATTATCTCTAATCTTTCATTAGATTTTTTTTTATCAACTAAATCAAGATCAGCTGCAACGGTGCCTGGCCTTGGACTAAAAATAAATGAGTATGAGTTAGTAAATTTTACCTTTTCAATTAATTTCATTGTCTTTTGAAAATCATCTTCATTTTCTTCTGGATAGCCAATAATAAAATCACTTGAAAATTCTATGTTATTATTAATTTTTTTTAATTTATCATAAACGTCCAAATAATCTTCAATTGTGTGCTTTCTGTTCATTAATTTTAAAATTTTGTTTGATCCACTCTGTACTGGTAAATGAACTAGAGGCATTAATTTACTTGATTTTTTATAAACATTTATTAAATCTTCAGTCATGTCCTTAGGATGAGATGTTGTGTATCTAATTCTTACTAATTCATCAAATCTTTCTAGTTCTATTAATAAATCAGACAATTTAAATTCTTTTTCTTTTTCTTTATAACTATAAGCATTAACATTTTGTCCTAAAAGAATAATCTCTTTAGCACCGTTTTTAATTAATTCTTGGGCTTCGTTTATAACTTGATCAAATGGCCTTGAGTATTCCGGTCCACGTGTATATGGAACCACACAAAAATGACAAAACTTATCACATCCTTCCTGGATTGTTAAAAATGAAGATACTTTACTATCTTTGTTTTTAATTTTACTTAAATAGTTAAATTTTAAAGCAGTATCAAATTCCGTTTCTTCTTCCTTTTTTGCATTTTTAGAATAATTGAGTATTACATCGTTAATTTTATGATACGATTGTGGTCCAATAACAATGTCAATGTATGGTTCTCTTTTTAACATTTCTTGATTTTCTGCTTGAGCGACACAACCTGCCACGATTATAATAGGTTTTTTTTTAAACCTAAAAATTTTTTTGACTCTTCCTATTTCGTGATAAACTTTTTCTTTAGCTTTATCTCTAATATGACAAGTGTTTAAAATGTAACAATTAGCATCCTCGTACTCTTCTGTTTTTTCATAGCCAATATCCTTAACTATATCAAAAATACGATTTGAATCATACTCATTCATTTGACATCCAAAAGTTTTAATGAATATTTTTTTTACCATCAAGTTAAGGTTTTTTTTTAACCCCATATAATTCTAATTTGTGATCTACTAAACGATAGCCATATTTCTCTGCAATTTTTTCCTGTAATTTTTCAATTTCCTCATCAACAAATTCTATGATCTCTCCCGACTTAACATCAATCAAATGGTCATGATGGCCTTCGTTTAACTCCTCGTATCTTGCCTTCCCCCCTTTAAAATCGTGTTTAGCTAATATTCCTGACTCCTCAAAGAGTTTTACTGTTCGATAAACTGTTGCAATACTAATTTTTGAATCAATCTTTGATGCCCTATTATAGAGCTCATCTACATCTGGATGATCTTTAGACTCCGTCATTATTTTAGCAATTATTTTTCTTTGGTCTGTAAGTTTTACACCTTTAGCTAAACATTTTTGTTCAATATTTTCTGACATAGTTAATTTTAACTTATATAAATAGGATTAATCAAATTCTTTTTAATTTTAAATTTTTCGCATAAATTCGGAATATCCTCATGTTTTACCGCATTTGACAAGCCAAAATCTGAGCAGCTAAAACAATAATAATCGATATTTTTTGTTAAAAATAAGGCCTTAATTATCGCAAGCGAATTCCTGATTCCCGCAAAACTACCTGGTCCTCTATTGACGTAAATTGTGCTTATTTCATCTAATGAGCTTTTGTTACTTGTCAAAAAATTATTAATTAAAATTATCATTTTTTCAAAATTAATTTTGCTATTTTCGTGACTACAAGTATAAACATTTTTACCAACAATGTGTGTTAAAAAAATTTTATCTCTTGCAGCATCTACTATCAGTTTATTTATATTCATAATAATATTTACAAACAATTCTAAAGCAGCAGCAGAAAATATCAAATTTTATTCTAATGATATGGGTATTCTTTCTTTGATGTATCATAGATTTGATGAGGATAAATACCCTTCGACTAACATTCAGATGAGTATATTTAAGGAACATATTAAAATTATTAAAGATTTGAATTATAATTTTTATAACCCCGGTGACTTAGAAAAAAATTTTAATAAAAAAAAAATAGAAAAAAAAATTCTTCTTACAATAGATGATGCTTTTTCTTCATTTTACGATATTGCTTGGCCTTATTTAAAAAAAGAGAAAATTCCATTTATCCTTTTTGTTTCAACGGAGGCTATAGGAAAAAATGGCTATATGACTTGGGAGCAGATAATGATATTGGAAAAGGAACCCAATGTATATATTGGTAATCACTCGCATTCGCATGATTATTTAGTTAATTACCAAAAAGATGATTTTATTAATGACATAGAAACAGCAAACAAAATTTTTGTTAACAAGCTTGGATATAATCCAATTTTTTTTTCTTACCCTTTTGGTGAATATAGTGAATTTATAAAAAAACATATTTCTAAAAATTTTAAATTTTCTTTTGGACAACATTCAGGTGTAATAGACGTCAATAAGGACCCTTATGAACTTCCTAGATTCCCAATAAATGAAAAATATGGAGATTTAAAAAGATTCAAGTTTTTAATAAATCTTTATCCTTTAGAATTTAAGAATTTACTACCAGTTGAAAAATATTTAATTGACACCCGTAACCCTCCAAATTTTATTGTGGAATTTTTTGATACGCAAAAAAATTTACACAATATTAATTGTTTTTCAAATGAAGGTGATAAATGGGAAAAATCCAATGTTCACTTAAACGGAAATATATTAAGCATTAAATTTAGAGACAAATTCGTTTTTCGTAGAGGAAGAGTCAATTGCTCTTTACTTGATGATAAGATCTGGAGATGGTTTGGTGTTCAATTTTCTATTGAACAAAATTAAATCAAACTCTCCAATTCAATACTAGATGGAAGCAATTTAGCATCATCGAAATCTGTTAGTTGATTTTGTTTTATAATTAGCTGTAGTATTTTAACATATTTTTTTCCTGTTTCTGCATATCTGTCTAAATATTGAGATAAAATTATACTATCAAGTTTTTTTCCCCGATCTCTTAATTCAGCTCTAGCGCTTCTAAATTCCTTGTATGAATTATGAGTGTTAAGATTTCTCTGATATGCTTTTACTGAAGCTTGCAACACCTTAAATTTCATTATTTTATGTGTGCTATCATCATCGGCGCCTGCAGGTTTTATCCCCTCACCTGACCAAGTCCATTGACCAAATAATGCATTTCCTTCTAGAGCGAATCTAGAAGTTCCCCATCCAGTCTCTTTTGCAGCTTGCGCTATAGCCATTGATATTGGAACCTCATCCATTCTAACTTTTAATGTAGATAAGTCCTTGTTCACTACGCCGTATTGTTTAAATTTTTTTAAAAGCCACACTTTTTCTATTCTTGTATTTTTACTTTTATTTAAAATTCTAAAAAGTTTTTTTCTATCCAGTCTAATGTTATTATTTTCTTTAATCACTAATGGTAAAATAATTTGAATAAATAGATCTTTTCTTTTTTGTACATTCTCTATCATCTTTATTTCTTTAGGTAGTAGAGACAAAGAAACCGGCTTAACTAATTTATTTTTTCTGACATCTTTTAGATTATAATCAGTATCTTTAAATAACTGGTCTATGGTTGATGCGCTCAATCTAACTGTGTTAGCAGGCAAATCTTCGAACTCCAAGACATCATCAAATACAAATTGTTTATCTAATTTATTATCTAAGTCAGGATCAAGGCCTTCAAGTGTTTTTTTAAAATCATTTTTTGAATTATTTTCAAAATCTTTAGAAAGTAGAGTTTGTTCATCTACAAAATTATAAATTATAGGTATAACAAAAAAAGTGGCCATAATTACTAAACTGCATAACACTGTTCTGGATAAAGAACCTAGATTATCTCTTGAATTATTTGTTCTTTTTTTTGCTATACTGGTAATTACAAGGCCTTTTTTTTTTAAATATTTTTTTATTTCTGTGATTGAAATTTTATTTTTTTTCATAATTAAACTGCAACTACTTCTTTAACTTCAGGTAAATAGTGGCATAAAAGATTTTGAACACCTTGTTTAAGAGTCATGGTTGAGCTTGGACAACCAGAGCAACTTCCTTGTAATTCAACCTTAACAATTCCATCTTTGAATTCTTTAAATTTAATATCGCCTCCATCTTTTGCAACGGCAGGTCTAATTTTTGTTTCTAAAATACTTATAATTTTTTTTTCAATTTCACTATGTTCTTCTTCTTTTTCTTCAGTTAATCCATTTGCAATAACGGTTTCTTTTCCAGTTGAATAAAAATCATTAATCAAAGATATGGCTATATGTTTAATATCTTCCCAATTTATTTCTTCATTCTTATTGATTGACAAAAAATCTGCTCCTAAAAATACTCCCACTACACCGTTTATGGATAAAAGGTTTCTAACTAATTCACTGTTTGTTTCCTCTTTTTTTGTTACCTCAAAAGAACCATTATTAGACACAGATTTTCCCGGTAAAAATTTAAGGGAATTAGGATTAGGTGTTACTTCAGTTTGGATGAACATACTTTTATATATAGTGATTAACTATAAAATTAACACTAATTAATATATTTAGTTAAAAGCCTATAAATTCTTTAATTTCTTTAATTTTCTTTGAGGCAATTTTGTCTGCTTTTTCAGAACCTTGCAATAAAATTTGATCTAAATATTTTTCATCATTTAATAATTTTTTGACTTCTTTTGATATTGGTTCAATTTTTTCAATTAATGCTTCTGATAACTTATCTTTAAATCCTGAAAATTGTTTTCCGTTAAAATCATTTATCGAGTTTTCTAATTGCTGGTTTCTTAAGCTTGAGTATATTCTCAATAAATTTTCTGCTTCAGGTCTTTCGATTAAATCTTTAATATCTGTTGGCATAGGTTTGGTATCTGTCTTCGCTTTCTTTATTTTATTAGATATTTCGTCTTTTTCATCTGTAAGATTAATTCTGCTTAAATCTGAAGGATCTGATTTACTCATCTTTTTCATTCCATCTTTAAGACTCATTATTCTAGAAAATTGTTTTTGTATTAAAGGCTCTGGAACTTTTAGAAAATCTGTTGCATTAAAATCATTATTAAATTTTTGAGCTATATCCCTACAAAGTTCTAAATGTTGTTTTTGATCATCACCAACTGGCACGTGTGTTGAATCATACAACAATATATCTGCTGCCATTAAAACTGGATAAGAGTAAAGACCTATGCTGGCTTTTTCTTTATCTTTTCCAGCTTTTTCTTTAAATTGAGTCATTCTATTTAGCCAGCCTATTCTCGATACACAGCTTAAGATCCAAGCAGCTTCTGAGTGAGCCGGTACCATTGATTGATTAAAAATAATACTTTTTTGAGGATCAATTCCACTTGCAATAAATGTAGCTGCAGTTTCTCTGATATTTTTTTTTAATGCTTTAGGGTGTTGTTTGACAGTAATTGCATGAAGATCTACAACACAAAAAATGCAATCATTGTCTTTTTGATTGTTTAATTCGACAAAACTTTTTATAGCACCCAAATAGTTTCCAAGATGAAGATTTCCTGTAGGCTGAACACCTGAAAAAATTTTTTTGTTCATATCTAATACTTTAAATGAATATCACTAATTTTAAAAGCTTTGATAAAAATTGCCACCAAAATATAGAATGTTAATCCCAATATTACCCCACTTACAAGATAGGTGGATTTTAGAATTTCTGCATAAAGAAATTTATCATTAAAAAAATGAATTAAATAATTAAAAAATATTCCCATTAATATTGAAGCAGTTATTATTCTCATAAATCTATCTATAAAAATAAAATTAAAACTAAATAACCTTTTTTGCTTTAGCATAATAAATAAGGTTATAGCGTTAAACCAAGAAGATATTGTGGTAGCTATGGGTATAATCAAGAAGCCAATTTCTTTGAAAAAAATTATGCTAATAAGAATATTTAATAAAACGGAAATTAAAGAAATGTAAAATGGTATTTTGGTATTATGTCTTGCAAAAAAGAAAGTTGAAAAAACTTTAATTAATGAGAATGCTGGCAATCCCATGCCAAAGTAAAATAATGCTTTTGCAGAATTCTTGACACTACTTTCATCAAATGATCCATATCCAAATAAAGAAGATATAATTTCCTCAGAAGCTATTAGTAAAGCAATTGCCGCCGGTATACTTAAGAATAAACTCAATTCTAAAGCTTTGTTTTGAATTAGGCTTATTTTTTCTTTTTTTTTATTTTGAACATGTTTTGAAAGTTGGGGTAGTACTACTGTGCCTATTGCAATTCCAGCGATTGCAAGATTTATTTGATAAACTCTATCAGCATAATATAAGTAGGATACAGCACTAGCTTGAAAAGATGCAATAATTGTTCCTACTA
>Ga0308010_1001850_pt1 | contig 11371 bp, 19 predicted proteins | sample Neamet129_FD_202368 | JGI IMG/M metagenome (GOLD analysis project Ga0308010, IMG submission 202368) | Marine microbial communities from water near the shore, Antarctic Ocean - #129 | ecosystem: Environmental > Aquatic > Marine > Unclassified | place: Southern Ocean | collected 2014-07-24 | reverse complement strand
GTTATATTTCAAGGACATTTAATTTTTAACCGTTTTAATTTATCTTCAAACTCCCTCCGTTCACCCGGGGATTCAATCTCTTTACCAGTGTTTATAGCTTCTATTTCGGGACCGGTGAGTTGCATGGAATTTACACGGAAATCCATGAATGCCTCCATAGAGTGGGGTACCAGAGGTTGAACGAGTTCATATATAGCAGTGGCATAGTCCCGGATCTCCTTTTGAGCGTGATGGTCCATTCTCAATTGTAAGAAATGCATGAGATTGTGAAGGTCCATTTTCCACACGAAAGATGTATATGTGGATTGTGGCAAGACACCACGAGCTTGTTCCCTACAGACACCCTTGTCAAGTAACTCCTGATAAATCTTGAAACTGCATTTATAATTTTTGGAAACGAGTTCACTCAATTCACTATCAAGTTCCACAATACCTTCTGATCCTTGATGATTTACAGCAGACTGTCCGCGGAGGACTTCTGGTTCGTAATACTCCTCATCAACAATAGAATACCTGGCGGACATTTCATTTACGGATGCGGTTCGATGTCTCAGCCACTGACGAGCAATGTAAAGGGGTGCCTTGATACGAAATTTGAAGACTACCAATTCTAGAGGGGAAGTATGCCAGTTACGTACGAGATATCGTATGAGACCACGATCACCTCGAGTAGTCTTGGTACCCGTTTGATAACTTACACGGGCACCATCAACGATAGCCTTATCTAAATTTTCTTGGGGCATGTGATCGACGAGTTCTACAAATCCATGATCCAAGACTTTCTTCATTGTGTATATCTATCCGTTCAAATCTTTAATAATCACAACGATCATCTAGTGGAACCTCACCACAAAAATCATAAAGTTTATACAACTTTTCTTGTGTTTTTTCGATATCAACTTTTGTCTCATTCATGGCATCCATGGCATCATCCACAAGTTCCATGAATGTATCGAGCTCATCGAGGGCTACACGATGGTTTAATCTTTTATTCTTCTGGGAATGAAAGGCAGTTTTGAGACGCTTGTTACTCTTGATAACCTTGTCAAGGTTTGGTTTGTTGATGGGGGCGGACATTCGGATTGTGAAACTCATTTATATATACTTACTTTATATCTTTAATCAACTCACTTAGGTCTCTGTAATATCTTTTTAAATCTTTCATGAATCTTTTATTATTTTCAAGAACTTCACATTCAACTTTGTTTAGATAAATCCATGCTAAATTACACTTGGAATACTTTGTCATTTTTTGATTCTCGTTTGGTTTCCGAGCCACCAACTTTGTAGACTTCTTCTTTTGTGAAGCTGGTAATACCTCCTTCCTATTTACAAATGACAGTGCCTGCATGACAGTGTCCGCCAAGTCATCTTTCTTTTTAGACTTTTGAAATGTTTCGAGCCAGTGTGCGTTCGTCAGTCCACTACGAATAAAGGCTTCACAACGTTCTATCGAAACTTTCTTTCGCTTATTGTATTGTGCCTTCCCGGGACCAGCAACATCTGGAATCTTGTGTCGAGCATCATAGAGGATAGTTTCAGCTTCCGGACATTTAATGATAAAATAGGAGTGAAGAAAGTGCATGACAGAAATCATTTTCTTGTTCCGGTCAGGTTGTTTTTCAATTAGAATGGTCTTAGCACCCATAATCCATGGGCGAGCATCAAGGTGATCTCGGAGTGATATGTAAAGACCATCCTTGTGTTCGGGTGGTACACCAGAAACATCCCAATCCGTTACGAGATTCCCGCGATCTTCGTCGAGCATACACATTGCTAAATTCCGGATACCGACATCGATACTCAGTATCATTGATATAAAGGATTGATTTCTCTTTAAGTAAATGTTTCAATTAACTTAAAGAGGATATTTTTCTTAATGGTATGTGGTGCTGGTGGTGTTGTCACCCATGTGAGAACGAACCCTTAACTTTGCCTCATAAATACGACGATCGGCGAAACAAATTTCATACGACTGGAAAGTTTTGTTCGTGGAGTTGTATGAAAACATTTGCGATAGATAAATATGGATGTAATAGAGGAAGTATTATATGTGGAAATATTATAATGATGCGTAAAAAGATGTATAACAAATTGGGGAGTGTCAAACCAGCCCCATGGAGATACAAACTAGATGTATTTGGGGGTGACATGTCTATAGAAGAATTTCGTAAAAATCAGACGATTGATATAGATGTACCACCACAGGAAATACATATTAAGCCCGTGGTTGATAATGTGATACCCTTTGTGTCAAACACCAAAAAGATGGATGAAATAAAGAATGCTTCTTCAAATAACAATGCACTAAAACTAAAAAGAAATAAGCCACTAAAAAGAGACTATAATAACCTGGAATCAGCTTTAGGTCTCATAATAACTCCCAAAACCTAGAAGTCTTTTTTGTTTAGCAGTTGGTAGTGAAGGCGGTAAATGTTCTGTTTTTTTACTATGAATCCACCTTTCTCCGTCGTGTGCCACCCAACAAATGTCGTACCGCTCTATCATTTTCCTACATAAGACACAGGGTAATGATATAGCGTCGCCGTGAATGGTTCTTCGATATACAATCAAATGTCCGTATTTTCTGTGTAACCAATCACTAAAATGATGAGATTTATGACCTTTTTTTAGACACTCTCGGTAAAGACGGCGAATAAGTTGTCTTTCCGCACACATATGACTGTTACTAATAATTTCGGGTCCTCTCGACATAGAACTCGTTACAGTACAATATTTCATAATTGGCAGTTAAGACATACCTTACCGGAATAAACAAAATCACACCGATTACATTCACTTAGGCACTCAACACGTTTTTTAGATACTAGACCACTTGCAAATCGTTCAAGTTCTTTCACTGTATATACTCCATATTTAATCATGGTTTCCAACGAAGGAAATCTCATTCTATTTTAGATAAGACTGTATCCCTTATGTTATTTTTCACCAACTAGGCATGGGATACATTTTAACAGCCCCTTTTTAGTCTTAAGCATAGCCGCAAATGCGTCGACCATTGGTGGAACCAAAGCCTTGAGAATCCTCTCAAATTCCGAATCTTCATCACCCTGGTCAATTTGTTCGATGAGATGGTTCAAAACACCGATCACTAACTTTTTCTTCTGGGGTCCAGGAAGCTTCTTGAATTTGTTAGTCTCCATCATGAGACGTCCCAGAATAGGTGGGATATCCTCCTTGGTAAATCCATCATCAAGGTATTCAACCTTAATATCCTCTACAGCCCTGACTAGACTCTTAGCGTCAATTTTCCCAGAGAATCTTTGCAATATGACATCCATTTTAATATTTGTATACTATAAGGATACAAATGAAATTTAACGATCTTATCGCATCCACTGCATTGGCTACAGGTTTAGTTAAAATGTATATGGATTTTGAAAATTCAGGTGACGTAGATATAAAGTTCAAGAATTCAATCGTATTTGGTTTAGTTATCACTGTTACATGGTTGATCTATTACACAAGAGAATATGGTCTGAGTCATTTCACATTTTACACTGTCATTAGTTTACTCTTACAGCTCTATGTATTGAATAAAATACTTGTGAAAGAAGATACGCATCCTAAAAAGGATTAAAGAGTGGATTACTCTCTTATTCAGTAATGAGTTCTATCACTTGTGCACCCGTAAAGTTTTCGTATTACAAGCGTTATCAGACTAAGTTGACCAAGCGTCGTACACGTTCTTTTTATAAGGTTCGTTCATCGAGTGAGCCCTTAGTCGAGCCGTCGGTCGAGCCGCCGGTCCAGCCTTCGATCGAACCATATCAACCACAGACTCGATTCGCTGAGGTTCTCAATGGTCGAGCTGCTATGCAAGGTGTTCTTTGGGGTTCTCTAAACTGGATGATGACAGGTAAAAATGTCATTCAGCAGGTTGAGGATCCTGGGTATGCTATCGCTGCGACTGGTGTTGTTACTACATTGGCACTCGCGTCTCTGTTCACGGCCGAAAACTTCAGCACCGATAAAATTGGAGCATTTACACCTGAAGCTGAGCTTAAGAATGGTAGATTGGCTATGCTCGGATTTACCACCTTGTTAGGGTTGAGTGCCATGTAACCGAAATATTCAATCATTTTAACCTTCTCTTCCATTGAAAATGTTCCTGCTCTACGCATCACGTAGGCCAAGGACATCATAAGAATATAAACATTCACAGCTATTGGCCTCATACTTATCTTTTATTCACCTTTATTTAAAGATGTAATCAATACACTTTATATGAAGATACTCGTTTTAGGCTCCCATGGAATTATTGGTTCTGGACTATGTAATCACTTAAAGGGGGTCGGACACCATGTAATTCCATGGGATATCAAAATTTCAAGTACCCATGATCTTACTAATATTGAAAATATGCATAGATTGCGGGATGTTTTGAACTCTGTGGATTTTACATTTTTTCTCGCGTATGATATCGGGGGTTCTAAATATATATCAAATTCTGGTCTTACATTTATAAACAATAATATGAAAATCATGTTAAACACTTTCAATCAACTTGAGAATAAGAAGTTTATTTTTGCTTCAAGTACGATGTATAATATGAGTCATGTGTATGGAACTCTTAAGAGTTTAGGAGAACAGTATACATCCAAATTGGGTGGTCTTTCTGTTCGTTTCTGGAATGTGTACGGACCCGAGGAGAGTTCTGAAAAATCCCATGTCATTGCAGATATGATTCATAAATCAAAGACTCGGGGGTACATAGATTTATTGACAAGTGGTGAAGAGAAGAGGCAATTTTTACACACCGACGATTGCGCTAAAGCTCTCGCACAGGTAATGAATAATTATGACACTATTTCAAAAAGGGACCAAAGTGTTGATGTCACAAGTTTTCAATGGGTGTGTATCAAAGATGTAGCGAAAATTATATGTGACGATGTACGTGTCACAGATATAACAATCACGACGCATGATAAACGAAACGAACCAAGGTTATTTATTCTGAATTACTGGAAGCCTATACTTTCACTTGCGGAGGGTGTATCATCTCTTCAATTAGACTATCGATATCATACTCTCTAGTCCATCCAATCTTTTCAATGGCGTCATTGTTACCCGCGAGTAATATGTTATTATTTGATTGGTAAAATTCTTCTGAAACCTGAATCGCAACCTTACCGTCTATACTACCAACTTCATTTGTACCTTCCCCCGACCACTCAATCGTTTTATTCAGTTTTTTCACCACAATTTCTATAAATTCTCGGACAGAATACGTTTTACCAGATGCGATAATGAAATCCATTGCCCATTGTTGTTGTAACAATAACCACATAGCGTTTACGTAATCTTTCGCGTGTCCCCAATCTCTCCTCGATTCAAGATTTCCAATTTGAAAACATTCACCGGATTGTAAACCTTTGACTATTTTTTGTGTGACATACGTGTCAGGTCTTCTAGGAGATTCGTGGTTGTATAAAATACCCGAACAAACATATAAACTCTCTTTTTTTCGGTAATGGTCTACTAGAGTGTCTGCGGTTGTCTTTGTAATCCCGTATATACCCCGGGGTCCGCGCATCGTATGTATCGTTTGTGGGGTAGACCACGTTGATTTAGTGTTTGCAAAAATCTCTGAACTAGAAGCTTGGAAAATTCTACACTTTGACTTCATTCCAGTATTTTTCACCGCTTCCATGATGTTGAGAATACCTAAAGTGTTCACTTGAAATGTATCTATATGAGAACACCCATGGATTTTAGCAGCTAGATTATATACCTCGATACGTTCAAATTCCATACAAGTCTTAATAGTGTCATAGACTTCATCATAGTTCCTCACATCTCCTTGGAATTTGACAAGATGATACCCCTTTTTTTGAAGAAGTTCACACATATAAGATCCATCTTGGCCGTTCGGACCCGTAACTATACCTGCATACATTTAAAGATACGACGAGTTTAAACTTTAAATGCGTATAGAAGTATCTCACGGAGAGCTTATTGATAAGATCACAATTCTTGAAATTAAGGATGAACGTATTACAGATGAGGGAAAATTGAAGAACATACGTCGTGAACTTGATGTACTTATGAAATATGAATTTGAAACTACTCTAAAGAAAGACTTGAAATTTATAAACAGTGTCATTTGGGATCTTGAGGATAAAATCAGAATTCTAGAAGAAGATGACGATTTTGGTGCAGAATTTATAGATAAGGCGAGGAGTATCTATAAATTTAACGATGAACGAGCGAGAATTAAGAAACTTATAAATGTGGAACAGTATTCCGAAATCATCGAAGAAAAGAGTTATTAAACAAACGTCCAAACTTGGTCGCTAAAGACAGTTTTGACTGTTCTTGGTCCATAGTACTTATGAGCTACATCTAAATGAAAAAAGTTTTTATTTGGGTTACCAATGTTCATAAGTTCTATCATCCAATTATATGAACTATTCATACAATGTACTTCATCGGCGTTTTCAATGACTGAAATATACTCAAAAATATTAGGTCGATCACATTGAAAGAATTCCTGTTTTTTATCTGTGAGTTTAGAGTCGGGTTTATATATATACTTATCAGTTTTTACGTCAATGACTCTATCTCTTTCTGGGTCATCGTGCACGAATATGTAATTTTCCTTATCGATTGTAAATTCTTTAGACTTGTCGCGAACGACTTTGAATTTTGAGTACATATATTTTGGATTCACGCCAGCTTGAATGTATACACCGTGAGCCCAATTAGACATGACACTTCCTTGTTCTTGTGTCATAAAAGCCCACCCACCATCATCTATCCCATACGTGGCGAGTGCTATCACCTCCGCATCCTTAATTTCTTTTACTTTGGACCAAATTTCTTGAGGATTTGTATTTTCTACGAGAATGAGTTGCACCTTGTCTGCTATATCCTTATACATGAACCGAACACTTTCCTCGTGACAATTCTTAACAACGACCGCTACATTACCAGTCTCGGCAAAGTGTCTCACCATCCCATTAAGCATGATTTGATCTCCTAGACCCAAGTGGTGAAGAATAACTTTCACCATTTAGTTTGAATTGTATCAAAAACTTTAACTATCATATTCTCAGTTACAAACTGACTATTTCCTATGTAGACACCGTTATCGTTTACAATTGTTGCATTGGGTACAGCGACACTATCTTTCCATTTTTTTAGGAATGGGTGTAGAAGAAGGTTTCCGGAAACGATGGGTCTATATTCTATATCAAGGTCGTCGAAGATTATTTTCAATTTTAACATGTCTTCTCTTCTTTTACATACGAATGGCAACGCGAAACTACTATTACCCGGATCATTATATGGAATATAGAAATGTTCGGGATTTAGATGTTTCATGAAACATTCAAAGTTTTTACGTCTAGTCTCGATATGGGAGTCTAATCGTTTTAACTGTTCGATACCTAGAGCAGCATTGAGTTCAGTATTTCTGAAATTATATCCATCTGTGAGGAACAGAAAACTTGGATCAATATTCGGATGTTGTTGGATAGCTATTTTGTATAGTTCTGGTGATAGAAGGCGAGCCATACCATGACTCCTTTTGATTTTCATCAATTCGTAAAGTTCTCTGTTATCGGTTGAAATCATTCCGCCCTCAATGGTTGTCATGTGATGACCATAATAGAAACTAAATGTACTTCCTAATCCCGTACTACCACGTTTCATACCATTTGGTGCTGTTACTCCATGGGACTCACAGATATCTTCAATAAAAATTGCATTGGGGTATTTTTTCTTAAGTTTTTCTACGGGTGAATTTAGTCCAAGTAGATGTGTAATAAACACAATCCGAATATCCTCTTCCGGTAAGGTATCTAAATCGAAGCTATACCTTTCTAAATCTATATCACAGAAAACGGGTTCGAGGCCAACCTGAAATACGGGTGAAACATTCGTAACCCAGGTACACGCGGGAACTAAGACCTTGGATCCATTTGGGATGCCATACTTTTCTTTTACAGATGCCATGAGTAACAGGTTTGCAGTACTACCAGATGTCACAAACAATGAATGTTTACAACCGAGCCATTCACTCCATGCATCTTCAAATTCTTTGACCTTTGGACCACATGTATATTTATCAGTTGAATTAATAAAATCGACAAGACACTTTTTATCACCGAAGGTGATGGCCGTATCCATGAGAGGCCACCACATCTTTATAACTTTTATTCATTTTCTTTTAAGTTGGTGTAAAATGTATCTTGTTTATCTTGTTTTTGAACTGATTTTATATGCCAAAGGGCGTGTTGTGGACTAGCTTGTAATTGTGCTATCTTATCTGAGCCGACGAGGCGTTCGTGGAGACCTAGACTCCAGTTAATTTTTCCATTATTTTTAAAATAGCGACCCTGATAATCCGGCCAGTTGATCCAACCCATTTCATTTACAGAAAATTGCATTTTTTTACACCATTCTTCAGTGTATCCAGGTATGATGTTAATTCTAGGCAGAGCTAGGATGTCACCATCAAATGATTTTATATTCTTTAGTAACCCTTCTTGTGGAATTTCATCTGCATCTAATACAAAAATATACTCACCCGTACACTTTGTAATGTGGTAATTTCTATGCTTTGAGAAGTTTCCACAGAATTCACGATCGTTGACTACAATCCTTTTCTCAAACTTTTTGAGTACGTTTCTTACTTCTTCTGTAACTTTACCCGAGTCTACAAGTACATTGATTTCATCTTCATCGTCTACGACTTTCACAATAAAAGAGAGAAGTGAGTTTAATTCAATGTCTTCATTACAAACGCAAATAGCATAAGATATTTTCATATAAAATATATAAAGGACAAAACTTTAACTAAAACTATATGAAGAAGATCATAAGTTTAACAAGTATTCCATCTCGTTTTAAAACACTTCCAGCTATTGTGTATGATTTAGGGAAACATCAAGATGTTGATGAAATTTGGGTAAACATTCCTCATAAATATAACAGGTTTCCGGATGTTGATGTTGTTGTTCCAGACTTTTCCCTTTGTTCGAAAGTTGTCATTAATCGGTGTACGGATTATGGACCTGGTACGATGTATATGGGTCCAGCTCATTCCGATAAATGTGATGCAGATCTCGTAATTGTTGTAAATGATGACACTAAATACCCAAATAACCTGTCAAGTAAACTAGTGGAACTGTATCAAAGCGATCTAGGTTGTTGGTGTCTTTCGGGTTTCCGTCTAGATGAATATATAAAAAATAATGGTAAAGTCGGACGTTACAATAGAGAGTGTATTGATGTGACAGAGAGTTACGGTGGAGTTATTCTTAATATGAAATGGCTCAGAGACATGAAAGATATATTTTTAGATTTTTATAAACTCACTTACAATGATGATATAATTATTAGTAATTTACTTTCCAAAATGAATATAACCAAGAAGAGTATAGTGGATCATGATATGAATATAGGAATGATTCGGCAATATTCTTATGGTATGGGTGAAGATGCCTTATTTCAAAACAATGGTGAAGGAAGTCACGTGGAGAATAACAAACGTGTATTTGAATTGCTAAAGAGTAAGAATTTAAGTTATTTTTAATCTCAATACTATTAAACTATAATGACGGTGTTTACGGACTTGGAGACACGTATAGATGAGTTATCAGGGATTCTACAAGATCTCCCAACTGATTATAGACTTGCTGAGCGATACATGACTATCGACCAGGAAATATATGCGGTTTCTGAGTGGGTCAAAACGAATCATAATGAGGTAGACCAGAAAGATGTGGATACCAGAGTGTCTAATATTTATAGTGATTTAGATACACTTGCTCTCGATATACAATATTTCAAATCACGAGTGTCTTCTCGTGACCAACGCGGAGACTCGTATTCACGATAATAGGAATACCTGCATCGGTGAGATTTTTACAAAATGCAACATCTTCAGAACATGTGTCTCTTAACAATACCCCATCTTTACCTTCAATCTCAATGAGAGGGTAGCTAAAGTATGGATACTTCAACTTCTCTATGACACCTTTACGACACGCGAAGAAGCCCATACCATTATAAGCTACTGGTATATGTTTTGGTTCATCCTTCATAGCCTCTACGGTTGCAAACTGAAATGACCCAGTGTTTTTAAAGTGTTCCAGGTCCCACTCCTTTACCATAGCGTAATGTTTCATATCTTCCATTCTGTATATCCCCGAGACAACTGGGTATTTATCCGTGTCTTCAATAAGTTCTAAAATTTGGCTTTGTGTATATATGATATCAGAATCAATTGTCACCCATACATCATAGTCTAATTCACCACCGAATGGTTTTTGATCTACACCTTTGAGAACATCTAAACCTAATGTTTTCATTCTAGAAAATGTAACATAACTTGAATATTCATTTGTAATAACGACTTCGTATTTATGTGCTCGAAGTGTTATAAAAGTTTCAAGTAGGTTCAACATAAATTTACCAGAAAATGTTCGACCGGGTAAAGCTAGAATAACTTTCGTCATTTTGATAATATACCGAGTACCTCTTTAACCGCTGGGTGACGAACGATATCTCCGTCTTCCATTTCAATGTGTGTGATATACATCATGTCTTGACACTGCATCTTATAGACGAGGTCTTCAAGGCCATTTTCTGGTCCCAGATCAGATTGTTCCAAGTCACCCGTGACAATAAGCTTTGTACCTTCACCCACCCGTGTGAGAAGCATCTTCATTTGGTTCGGTGTAGCATTCTGCATTTCATCGGCGATGATGAGTGTATTTTCGAATGTTCTACCGCGCATATATCCTAGAGGCTCAATACTGACGATTCGTTCAATCTGATTATAACTCAAATATTTTTCAAAAATATCAAACATTGGTCTGGTCCATGGTTCCATCTTCTGGTCCATATCTCCCGGGAGGTACCCCATATCTTCATCGGCAGCCACAATTGGGCGAGTGAGTACAATTTTGGGGCGCTGAAACTCCTGTACATGCTCTAGTGCAATATGACACGCCAATAATGTTTTCCCAGTACCCGCTGGCCCGGTTCCGATCACAATAGGTTTAGGTGACCTAAGCGCGAGCATATATTTACACTGACCCGGGGTTTTTGGGAAGTTCATATATCTTAATTAAAGATTTTTTCCTTATATACTTTATATGGAGTTCCATTTTATAAAATTAAATTATAATGGTACGTATCTCAGTCTCGTGGATCCAAAATCTAAATCTCGTTTCGTATGTTTTGCGGAAAAAGATATAGCAATGAAGTGTTTAGAGTATTCGGCTGATTTTAGAGCTAGAAATCGTATATGGCCATCACTTGACATGTCTTCAGAAAATAGGAAATTGCAACTAAACGATGCTATAGAATATCCATATGGACCACCTCGAATTATAAA
>Ga0308010_1001848_pt1 | contig 11374 bp, 8 predicted proteins | sample Neamet129_FD_202368 | JGI IMG/M metagenome (GOLD analysis project Ga0308010, IMG submission 202368) | Marine microbial communities from water near the shore, Antarctic Ocean - #129 | ecosystem: Environmental > Aquatic > Marine > Unclassified | place: Southern Ocean | collected 2014-07-24 | reverse complement strand
CAAATAATACCGTGCGTTCTGGGTCATATTTTTCTAATTTTTGCAGAGACCTCCAGAAACCATGATTCTCTTTTGCTAGCTTGAGTGTGTGTGAGCTTATGCACTGATCAAAATAATGTGAGATTCCTGTGTGCTCCATCTTTATCTGCAAGCTCGAAGGATGTGCGTTCGTGATTAGTAGCAACCGCTTTTCACTATTCTTTAATCTTTGTAATAACCCCTTAACATTTGGGCGCACATTTATTTTGTGTTTCACTGTTTTCTTCAGTCCCGCTATATCTAGGTCCAATTCCTGCTTCCAGTAGTCGAGGCAATACCAATTTAGTGTGCCTTTGGCGTCGAAACTTTTGCAATTAATGATCTCGAGTGCGGCAGCATGACTTACACAATGCTTATGGCTATAGCACTTTGGAACTAACTCCTGCCAAAAATAATTGTCGAAGTGTAGGTCCAATAGAGTGCCATCCATGTCGAACATGATGGTGTCGATGTCTGACCACGGTGGCATTGCTATCTCCTGAAAATAAGCCTTGGCAAGAACTGATGGCTCATGCAACATGATACAGGCGAAGCACGAAGCAGTACCAGAATATCGCGCACGAAGTTTATAGAATTAATTTTTACGTTAGGATGTATTCACCGATGCTTGATTTGCAATTACTTAATGCCGTGAATGAGATCGCTATCGCAGCCGGTAGTGAAATTCTTGACGTCTACAATTCTGGGCAGGCAATCGACGTAAGTAAAAAGCAGGATGATTCCCCGCTTACCGATGCCGACCGGCGAGCTCATTTTTTAATAGTCGATCGGCTAAGCAGCCTTACGCCTGACATTCCACTCCTGTCGGAAGAGTCTGATGCAATCGACTATGAATTACGAAAATCTTGGCAACGCTACTGGTTAGTCGACCCTCTGGATGGAACTAAGGAATTTATCAATCGTAATGGTGAGTTCACGGTAAATATTGCACTGATCGAAAACGGCCAATCGGTGGCAGGAGTTGTTTATGTTCCAGTCTCCGGCATTAGCTATTTTGGTGGCATCGGAATCGGTGCCTGGAAACAGGATGCCAATCAACAGGACATCAAAGCACAGTCTATCGTCAGCCGACCCATGCGGGAAAGCTTCGGTGTGCGAATCGTGGCCAGCCGGCGTCACCTAGGCGAGCAATTGAACGCACTTGTTGGCAAGATCGAGAATCATTTCGGCAAGGTGACACTATTGAGCATGGGTAGCTCACTAAAAATGTGTCTTTTGGCTGAGGGTAGTGCCGACATCTATCCCCGAATGGCTCCTACCTGCGAATGGGATACAGCAGCCGCTCACGGCATCCTTTCTGCAGCTGGCGGGGAGATCGTAGATCTGCAGTTTCGACCGTTAAGATATAATTCCAAGCCTGAGCTGTTGAACCCGTTTTTTATAGCTCTAGCAGACCGAACATATCCTTGGCAGCAGTTGCTGGACAAGCAATAATAAAGGCATTAGCTTCGGCATTGTCGTTCACGTCAGGTGCCAGAGACCAGCTAAAATACTTCTGTCACCTAACAGACCAATAAATCCAATGAGATCAACTATGCGCTTATTTCTATTGCCCCTGATTTTGATGCTTGCGACTTGTAGCGATCAAAAATCGAATCAGCAGTCAGCTGCAGAGTCTATTTTTGTCGAAACTCAAAGCGATGAGAGTGATTCAGTAGCCTCTGAGACCGATCGTCTGAACGCCTGGTTCGATGAGCAATATGCTGAACAGCTTGATTTCAGCCCTCAGACCAAGACGCGCCTAGGAGACAAATCAGACTATGGCCGTTTGAATGATTACAGCGCTGCCGGTTACGATGAGCAGCTTCGCTGGCGTAGGCAGAGTGTCGCAGTCATGCAAGCAGACTTCAATTACGATCTCCTAAATGAGGATGGCAGACTTTCTTATAACATGTGGAGCTATTCGCTAGATCGGGCCGAGGCTGGTGTACCTTTTAGACAGCATGGCTACATTTTTGGGCGTGGAGGCCCGCATGCTTCGCTACCTAATTTCCTGATCAACTATCACCGTGTCGATGATGTATCAGATATAGAAGCTTACTTGTCTCGATTGGGAGAGCTCGATCGAGTCTTTGGCGAATTGCTCGACCGTGCACGTTCTGCATCGGAGGCTGGAATTCGACAGCCGGCATTCGCCTATGATTTCGCGACGACTGAAATTGATAGAGTTACCTCTGGCGTTCCTTTTAATGCGAATGATAGTTCACCGAACTCACCGATTTGGACAGATATTCAAGGTAAGATTGAGGCTCTCGTTGAAACTGATTTGATCAGTAGCGATCAAGGTCAAGATTACATTGTCCAAGCTCAAGAAATTTTGACGGGAGAAGTTATGTCTTCCTATCAGGAGATACGCTCGTGGTTAGAACAAGACAAAGCATTTGCATCCGAAATATCACAGGGCGTGTGGGCACTCCCCGATGGAGAAAATTACTATAACTATCGTCTCGCACAAATGACTACGCTAGGATTCACCGCAGACAAAATTCATGAAATTGGCTTGGCCGAAGTCGATCGGTTGCATCTTGCGATGGAAGAGATCAAAAATGCTGTAGCCTTTGAAGGGTCTCTTCAAGATTTCTTCATTTTTATGCGAGAGGACGATCGCTTTTACTTTCCAAACAGCGACGAGGGGCGTCAGGATTATCTCGATCTAAACAATGAATACCTTGATACGATCGCGCTGAAGCTACCAGAATTTTTTGGTCGTCTGCCGAAAGCGCAGTTGGAGGTGCGACGTGTCGAATCGTTTAGAGAGCAAGCCGGTGCTGCCCAGCACTATGCATCGGGTACACCCGACGGTTCTAGGCCTGGGGTGTTCTATTCACATATGTCCGATATGTCCACACTACCCATATTTCAGCTCGAAGATGTGGCCTATCACGAGGGCAACCCTGGGCATCATATGCAGATATCAATTCAGCAGGAGCTGACCGGCATGCCTAGGTTTCGCACTCAATATCGTACAACGGCCTACACCGAGGGTTGGGGTCTATATGCGGAATGGCTCGCCAAAGAGATGGGCGCGTTTGAAGACCCCTATTCCGACTTCGGACGCCTGAGCGGCGAGCTCTGGAGAGCGATTCGTTTGGTTGTCGATACTGGTATTCATGCTCAGCAATGGGACGAAGAGCGTGCCGTGGAATATTTTATCGATAATTCCGCACAGGCCTTAGGTGCGATCCGTTCCGAGATCCAGCGTTACATAACTGCGCCAGGGCAGGCTACAGCGTATAAGATCGGGATGATGAAGTTTCAGGAACTTCGGGTGAATGCCGAGTCGGCGCTAAAAAACAATTTTGATATTAGAGCATTCCACGACGTAGTGCTTGGCGCAGGCGCTCTGCCAATGCCTATGCTTGAATCGAGGATAAGTAGCTGGATCGAAGAAGTTCAATTAAGCCTAAAATAATCATAAGGGAGTTGATAATAAGAATGACTAAAAGGCTGTGGATGAGACTTTTCCTTGTCAGCTTATTGTTCTGTCAGATTCATTTTAGCAACGGGCAAGAGATTGTTTCAGCGGAATCGATGGGCATGTCTTCCTCAGCATTACTTGATGCTACTGCGCGTCTGCAGCAGCATATCGATGATGGAGAGTTGGCGGGTGTGGTTGCGGCAGTTGCCAGAGATGGCAAGCTAGTTTATTTTGAATCGCTCGGCAAGCTCAGTCTTGAAAGTGGGAGGTCGATGCAAAACGATGCGCTGTTTCGAATCTATTCGATGACGCGTCAAGTCACTAGCGCTGCCGTTCTCAAATTATATGAAGATGGTAAGTTTCAATTACATGATCCTATAAAGATGTACTTGCCAGAGTTTGAGGGCCAGCGAGTATTGCTGGATTCATCTAGCATAGATATCGCTCAAACTAAGGAGCGCACTGGTGATATCACGGTCGCCAATCTTCTTACTCACACATCGGGCTTGGGTAGCCGTAGTTCCCGATTATACAGAGAGAACAATGTAAGGGATAAAAATATTTCATTGGATCAGATGACGTCTAACGTAGCGCGCATACCTTTGTTTCAAGATCCAGGGACACAATTTCGCTATGGGCTCCATGCGACCATATTAGGAAAGTTAGTAGAAGTCTGGTCGGAACAACCATTTGAAGAATACTTGCAAGAGAATATTCTCAACCCACTAGAAATGAGCAGCACAATGTTCTGGGCTGAAGGAGGCGATGCGAGTCGGTTGGCGGAGCTTTATCGGCCTAATAATGGACGATTGGAGCCCTACAAAAGAGAATCCATGTCGTGGACATCGCGGCCGACATTGATCGAAGGTGGCGTAGGCCTCTTATCTAGTGTCTCAGACTTTCTAAATTTTTCGCAGATGGTTTTAGATAATGGGAAATTCAAAGGCAGAACGGTTCTCAGTGAAAAGACCGCCGCGTTGATGTATGTGAACGCCGTTCCCGATCAAGCCATGCCCATTGGTAATCGAGGTTACTGGCTAGGTTCAGGCTGGACCTTAGGCGGCTTCAACTTGGTTATGAACCCAGCAGAATATAGTTTTCCTGTTTCCGAAGGAACTATCTGGTGGGATGGTTCTGCGGCTACACGCTTCTTCATAGACTCCACAGAATCTATAGTGGTCGTTATTATGGCTCAAGTTTCGCCGTCTAGCGGCGGAGGCTTTCGAGAGATATTTAGCGAGATGATCGATAAGGCAATTATAGAACGCAGGTGGCAAGGCTCTAGCCGACCTTAGTTTTTTATATGATCAGTGATCTAATTTTGACGATCTTTATCTGTGCTGTCTTCAAGAGGCATGAATCGCAATTGTAGACGATATCGAATAAAATCCTCAATCCTTTGCCATTCAATTTATTAAGTTGAAAACTTGAGCCATATAAATGACATCATTCTCCGAACATCTTGAAGAAGCAAATGCCGAACTAGCCGAATTGAAGCAGCAGGTTATGACTGCTTGTTCTTATATAAGGGAGAAATGCTCCAGTAGTGGAGGCTATGATGAAAATCTATTAGATGACTGGCAGCTTTCTAGCTATGAATTAGCCTTCTGCATGGCAGAGCTGTCTGCGGCTGCGTCCTTTATTGACTACGCGCAGAAATCAACTACACAAAAATTCACTCAGCAGCTTGCGCTGAGCTTTTGTGCAGAGACCTTTCAGACAGTTCTAAATCGGTTAGTCGCTAGGGCAACTGACATCGGTTTAGATAGAGCAAAGCTATTGGACATTCATGTGAGTGCAACTTATAGAATGCTGCTAGACACTTATGCTAGTTCAGAATTTCTGTCGAATCTTGGCAGTGAAATAGCTGGAAATGATATTCAGCGCCTGCCTTCAATGCTGAGCGAAGAAAAGGAACTCGTACGGGAAACATTTTACCGTTTTACCAATGAAGTGGTCATGCCGCTTGCTGAGCAAGTCCATCGCTTTGATGAAGATATTCCTGACGAGATTCTCCAAGGAGCAGCAGAACTGGGTTGTTTCGGTACTTGTATACCGGAACGATTCGGTGGACTCCAGCCAGATGACCGCCCGGATAGCCTTAGCATGATCGTTGTGACAGAAGAGCTATCCCGGGGCTCCCTTGGCGCCGCAGGTAGTTTGATAACGAGGCCGGAAATCGCTGCACGTGCGCTGCTTAGTGGTGGAACCAAGCAGCAGCAACAGAAATGGCTTCCTCTGCTTGCGTCAGGGGAAATGCTCTGTGCGATTTCTATCACCGAGCCCAATGCCGGCTCTGATGTCGCTGCGGTTTCTCTTAAAGCAACGCCAGCCGAGAACGGGTGGCTGCTTAATGGGAGCAAGACATGGTGCACCTTTGCGGGGAAGTCGGAATTGCTTGTCGTATTGGCGCGCAGTAACAAAGACTCTTCGCTAGGGTATAAAGGACTTAGTTTGTTTCTAGTAGAAAAACCGTCGTTCAGTGGTCATGATTTTAATCATATGCAGTCAGGTGGTGGTTCTTTAACTGGGAAGTCTATTGCAACCATCGGCTATCGTGGCATGCATTCCTATGATTTATTTTTTGAAGACTTTTTTGTTCCAGCGGAAAATCTCGTCGGTGAGGAAGCGGGCGAAGGGAAGGGATTTTACTTCACCATGGCGGGCTTCGCAGGTGGAAGAATTCAGACAGCTGCCCGTGCGACTGGGTTGATGCAGGCTGCATTTGAGCGTGCGCTCTCCTATGCAAAAGACAGGAAAGTATTCGGTAGCATAATTGCAGATTATCAACTTACTCAGATTAAATTGGCTAGGCTACTGGCGACACTTACAGCAGCGCGGCAATTTAGCTATGCAGTAGCGGAATTGATGGATGATGGTGTCGGTCAGATGGAGGCTAGCCTTGTGAAATTGTTTAGTTGTCGTGCTGCTGAGATGCTATGCCGTGAAGCGTTGCAAATTCATGGGGGCATGGGCTATGCAGAGGAGTCGGCAGTAAGTCGCCTTTTTGTGGACGCGCGCGTGCTTTCTATATTTGAGGGAGCGGAAGAGGTTCTGGCAATAAAAGTTGTTGCTCGAGAATTAATTGAAAAATCTATGTGAGACTCTTGGTCAGAATCAGATTCAGTCGATGAACAACATCAATAGGGAAATGACATTTAGTCGAATAAGCTAGGCTATAATAATCCAAAACAAAATCATCTCGAATAAATTGTGGAGCAAACTTGCAAGCCTTACTAAGTGGAATGCGTGTAGTTGAAGGGAGTGCTTTCATAGCAGCACCCTCCGGCGGTATGACTTTGGCACAACTCGGAGCGGACGTTATTCGCTTTGATCAGATCGGGGGCGGCATCGACTATCGCCGCTGGCCAGTCACTGACAAAGGCAAGAGCCTTTACTGGCACAGCTTAAACAAAGGTAAGCGCTCCTTCGCTGTTGATTTCCGCAAACCTGAGGGAAAGGAGCTTATCACGCGACTCATCTGTGCTGATGGTGAAGATGCTGGAATTTTTCTTACAAATTTCCCCGCGAAGGGTTGGCTTGCTGATACTGCACTGCGCGCGAGGCGTCAGGATCTCATTTATCTCAATTTAACAGGCGATCGCCATGGCGGCAGCGCCTTGGACTACACTGTTAACAGCAAGGTAGGGTTGCCGTTTCTTAGCGGAGACGGCGAGAGTCCGAGTAACAATCCCTTTCCAGCCTGGGATGTTGTTGCCGGCCAACACATCGCCCTAGGTTTGCTTACGGCCGAACGGTACAGAAGAATTCATGGCCAGGGGCAGTTCATACGACTTGCGCTAGCCGACGTCGCACTAGCCACTATGGGGCATCTCGGCTATATAGCTGAGGCAGAAATAAATAAGGAGTCTCGTCAGCCTGTCGGCAATCACGTTTTTGGTAGCTTTGGTCATGACTTCAAATGCAAGGATGGCGAGCGCGTAATGATAGTTGGAGTCAGTTCGAATCAGTGGAAAGCAATATTGCGAGTTACGGAGACCCAGGCACAGGTCGCAGAGCTGGAAGCAAGCCTAGATCTCAACTTTAGCAACGAGGGCGATCGTTTCAAGGCGCGCGAAAAACTGAAGGAACTCTTTCAGCCTTGGTTCGGCCAACGAGATTCGTCCACTGTGCACAAAGCGCTCGATCAGGCGTCTGTATGCTGGGGACCATATCAAACGATACAGCAACTCGTTCAGACCGATAGTGATTGCAGCGTTGATAACCCGTTGTTCGAAAAAGTAGAGCAGCCGGGTATCGGAGAGTATCTAATGCCATCAAACCCACTAAATTTTGAAGGTCTCGGAAACATTCCAGTGACACCTGCACCCATACTCGGTCAGCATACCGATGAAATACTTGAGCTTACACTCGGTCTTTCGGGGAGTGAGATTGGTAAGCTACATGATAGCGGTGTAGTAGCTGGTCCAAGCGCTTAGCGTAAACTTGTTTAGGTAGCCCAGCCTCCAGCCAAAGGAATTATCTGCCCTACCATATGTCTGCAGTCTTCACGCGAGAGGTAGGCAGCAAGTTGTGCAGTTTCGCTTGCCGCGCCTATTTCGTTAGTAGGAACGCTACGCTTTACGTGTTCTAGAAATTTTTCATTCTCGAGAATATCATCTGGGTAGTAGGTATCGTTGTTGATGTAATTCTGCGCGATCGCATTTACCTGAATATTGCTGCGCGCCAACTCTAGCCCAACCGCTTTGATAAAACCGTTCTGAGCACCACGGGCTGCACAATAGGCAGCATTATTTGGGATGCCGCGCATCGGCGCGGCACTCGTTACCGCGATAATTTTTCCGGACTTTCTCTTTAACATCTGCGGAGTCACAGCACGCACAAGATACATTAGCGGATGAACGAGCGAATCGAACAATAGATTCCAATTTTCATTGTCGATGTACTGCACCGGTCCTGTCATCGGTGGCTCGGCAAGATTAGCAACGAGGATATCTATGTTCCCCGCGTTGGCCACTAATTCGTTGACTGCTTGCTCACTGTGCATAAATGCTGGGCCAGCGACTACATTGATACCAAGTTCTTCAAACTTCTTCCTGATCACCTTGCCCATGTATCTATCGCAGCAAGTTATTAGCGCAGTTCTAGTCTGCATCATTTAGCCTCATTCTGATTAGAATTCATTTCTAGTAGATGCAACACAAATTTCTCTAAGGTCTCATAGGGCTGACAACCAGCGACAACTAAGTCGTTACCATAGAACGTCGGCACGCCTGTAACGCCAGTTTCACGAGATCGTTGCCAGTCTCTATCAACGGCTTCTTTATATTCGCCGTCTTCTAATATGCGCCGTGCCTCCTGTTTATCTAAACCCGCGGCCCCGGCAATCACGACTAACTCATCGATATCGCCAATATTTTTGTTGTCCACAAAGTAGGCCCGATACAGCGCATCATGTATCGCTTCGCCACCCGGTTCACTGTCCGCCCACTTGCCCAGCTCCTGTGCGTGTCGACTATTAAAAGTATGTGTGCGATCGCCGTATTCTAGCCCAGCTTCAGCCATCAGTGCTTTCATTCGCTCGCGCATAGGAGTGAGATCACGGCCGGCAAACAACTCCGCCAGCGATTTTCCTTCCTGCGGCGTTTCAGGGTGCAAGGGGAAATGAATCCAACGAATTATGACAGGGTAATTCTGCTTCAGTTTTTCAATACTCACGGTACTGAGGTAACACCAGGGTCAGACGTAGTCAGTAAATACGTCCAGAACAAGTTTACTCATGGTCGCTCTCTTCTAATCTATATCAATATTTGCGTGAATTTGGCTCCCAAAACACTTGAATACCGGGGAAGTATGCCGCGTACACTCTCACATGCACCTCTATATGTTTCTGGTCAATGGAGTATACTCATCGCCAGTTTTAGGTTCTTGTCGGCCATTCTATGACGGTTAAATAGCAGATAAAACTAGAAGCACAGAATTTTATAAATAATATTAGAAAATCAGTGAGTTAAAGGGGTTTAAGTTTATGCGGAAACTAGTTACATCGATTGCAGTTACAGCGTTACTACTCGTACCACAACTAAATTTGATCGCGCAAAGCGACGAGGCGTTAGCCGTCATGGTTCCAGGCGGCGGAATCTACAGTCGCCCAATCACTACTAATTCTGCAGAAGCTCAGGCTTTCTTCGATCAGGGTATCAGAATGGCATGGAGCTTCTACTTTCCAGAGTCAATCGCTTCCTATCAGGAAGCGGCGCGACTGGACCCAAATAGCCCCATGCCTCACTTCGGCCTAGCTCACGCAGCTGGCCCGAACCCAAACAGCCGTTATCAGAACCTGCCTGATGATCCGAATGGTGCTGGCCTTGCAGCGATCCGCCGGGCGCTTGCTCTGGCTAACAATGGCAGTGAGCGCGAGCGCGACATGATTAACGCGCTTTTCGTTCTTTATAACAAGGATGCCATTTCCGATACGGTAGAAAGAGACTTCGCTTTCGTTGATGCCATGCGCAGCTTGCATGACAAGTATCCAGACGATGCTGACATCGCCACAATTTTCGGTGAGTCTTATATGAATACGACACGTTGGGATTATTGGGACGAGAATGGTCTTGCAAAAGGTGGTACAGCGGAGGCGCAGGCGGCCCTTGAATCTGCAATGCGCTCTGAGCACGATCACCCAGGAGCTAACCACCTTTATATTCATCTGATGGAAGCATCCGCCCAACCTGAGCTTGCCATGCCGGCAGCACAGAAACTTGAAGGTATAGTGCCAATCTCAGGGCATATGGTGCATATGCCAGGGCATATCTATCTTCGCGTCGGCGAGTATGAGAAAGCGATCGATATCAATGAAAGGTCGCAGATTGTAGATCTGCAGTTCGCTGAAATTTGGGGAGACACAAATTTCCCGAATATTGGTACTTATGGCCTATCGCATAAAGCCCACGCGCCACACGCATTAGACTTCGTACGGTATGCAAATATGCTACAAGGCAATTATGCTGAGGGATCGGCCGCAGCGCAGCGTGGTGCCGACGGTGTTGGTGAGGTCGCTGAAGCGGTTAGGAGAGGAGAGAAGCTAGTCGCACACTCCTGGGTTGTTGATAAGGTGTTTGGTAAATACGACAAACTTCATAGCGCGGAGCAAAGTCATAGTGGTACGCCATACCTAGATGGTATGTGGAGCTATGTTAAAGGCAGTGCACATGTTGCGAAGGGTCATATGGAGCTAGCTGAAAATGAACTAGCGAACGTTCAGGCGCAGATGAACGCAGATGGTGTTGACGACACTGGTGTTGGACCAACTCCAGCATCTCACGTTCTTAATCTTGCCAGCCACGCGTTACATGGTGAGATCGAAGAAGCTAAAGGTAATCTCGATGCCGCTATCGTTCATTATAATGTCGCAATTCAATTACAAGATACTCTTAACTATACTGAGCCGCCAGATTGGTCTCAATCCATGCGTCTCTATCTAGGTGCGGTACTTTTAGATGCTGACCGTGCAGCAGAAGCAGAACAAGTATATCGAAAAGATCTAGTTTCGAATCAACAGAATGGTTGGAGTACGTTCGGTCTTTTTCAGGCTTTGGAAGCACAGGGCAAGACTCAAGAAGCGATCATAGTCGAAAGGCAATTTCAGTCTTTCTTCCGCAACGCAGATGTTGAGATCACACGTTCACGTTTTTAATCGCAATGATTGCTAGGCAGTATCGAAGTGGTTTTAGAATTTTCGGATACGCTAAAGCTAGTTATGCTAAACAAAAGCCAAGAGATTTCAAACCCTCTTGGCTTTTTTCATTCTTACTGTAAACATTAATAAAATAAAAGAAAATAAGGGGAACTCTTATGCTTTTTTTATGCAAGTCTCGTCGCACTGATATATCTGTCCTTGGATTATTTCTCATATTATCCGCTGGAAATGCCATTGCACAGGATCACTTCAATACA
>Ga0308010_1001846_pt1 | contig 11378 bp, 17 predicted proteins | sample Neamet129_FD_202368 | JGI IMG/M metagenome (GOLD analysis project Ga0308010, IMG submission 202368) | Marine microbial communities from water near the shore, Antarctic Ocean - #129 | ecosystem: Environmental > Aquatic > Marine > Unclassified | place: Southern Ocean | collected 2014-07-24 | reverse complement strand
ACATCTAGTGCAGATGTGACACTTATTGCTCGCACAGGCGAAACATTAGGTGGAGATATTCTTCTGGAACAAGGGGCACAAGATACTGGTAGAGATACATTAGTAATGGATGCATCTGACGGTTCTTCTGCTGATGAAAATGATCAGATTGACTTAGAAGATAAAACATCTGGTATTGCAACATATGTACAAGCAGGTTCAACTGATGGTACTGCATATGTATTAAATGGAATAACTGTTGCTGCTGCTTAATAAATCGTTATAAATAAACTTATAACATATAAATAATGTGAGGTGAAAATGATTACTAGAGATAGTATTGAAAAAAGGAAAGAAGCTCTTTCTGAAGATATAAAAAATGTTAAATTAAGATTAGAAGAATATGAGAAGAAAAAGTTAGAAGATATTGCGTTGTTGAATGGACTTTCGGGTGCATTTCAACAGTGTGATATCTTTTTACAAGAGTTAAATAATGACGAGCCAGAGATGGCTGGTGATGATGGGAATGAAAGTTCTTAGGAACGGACAATACCATCAGTAATATTCCCCAATTAAGGGGTTTTTATAAGGAGATGCTATAATGGCTGACAAGAAAATAACGGCGTTGACCGATCTATCAACTGCAATTGCAGGAGCTGACCTTCTGCACGTAATTGATGATCCAACAGGAACGCCAATTAATAAAAAGGTTTCCGTGACTAATTTCATTAACAACCTTCCTTCTTTCATAGGGTTTGGAAACTCTGTGCAAAACATAAATGACGGGCAGGTAACTGCTGTGTCAATCACACACGCACTAACTTTGCTTGGTTCTAGTGGTACTAACATCGCTACTACTCTTGCTGATGGTACAGTTATTGGACAGCTTAAAGTGATCATTCATGACATCGATGGTGGTAACTCTATCCTCGCAGTCACAGATGCTCTTGGTTTTGCTGACATTGACTTTGTTACCGCTGGTGACACTGCCATGTTAATGTGGTCTGGTGCAACTGGTTGGGCATTGCTTAGTACAGCTGACTTGTTGAATGACTCAACTGCGTCAGGTAACGGTGCATTGGTTGATATTGCTAACTAATAGTTAGGATATATCAATCATTCCGATTGAGGGGGAGAGGGAGTTCTCTCTCCCCTTTTTTTAAGGGGATATTATGAAACAAGTTTTACAGGAAATTGTTGACCCAGTATCAGAAATACCTGTTACTGAAAAACAAAAATTAAAAAAAGCAAGAGTGTTAGAGGAAAGATTGTTAGACGAACTACCCTCTGATGATGCTGGAGAAGAAAATGAAACAATTTAAATCGTTTATTAATGAAACGCATACTTCACATCAGAATCAAGCTGTGGATCAAAATACAAATATGTCTGCGTTGAGCGACCCATCTGTGCAAAAGAAACTTAATGCGTGGGTAGGTTCTATAGCAGGTAACTATATATTACCAGAAGAAGCAATCAGTAAACTGAGAAGCTCTTTGTCAAAAATTGGACTGTCATTTGATGCAGTTCCAGTAATGGAAGGTGAAAGCGGAACTCATGAACTGCCCCTAAGTTTATTTGGTGGTCGATTTGGTAAAAGTGTAACTACTCCTTATGATGAATTTGAAGAAGACGATGGAATTTCTCATGAAGTAGAAGGTGGACTTAAACTAGTAATTGGTTATGAAATGCAAGAGGACAATTCATGTAGGTTAACTGCTTCTATAAAGTAGTATGTATGAAAAAATAACTAGCGACAACATTATTATGTTTGCGATTAAACATTATGACAACCCTCAGTGTGAGGGAGAAAAAGAATTTCATGATGACATGAAGAGGTTTAAATATATTAAACGTCTTTTACGAAAACATAAAGATTCTGGTGTACTTAAAGAAAGACTTCTTTTAAATCATGTTATTGTTTTGAATAATTTATTTGGTGCAGAGGCCTGTGTGACTTTACTTCTTTTTAAGATACAAAGAGAGTATTGGACTACACTCAAGTCTTTTTTATTATTCTTAAATATTATTAGAGATGATGAATTAAGAGATGTAAAAGAGAATCAAGAGATTCTTAAAATTTTAAGGGAACTATAATGGGTCGTGCGGTAGATTTATTTGTCACATATAGATTTTTAAAACTATTAACAACTCCGTTTGATAAAACTGATGCGTTTAAGTTTGGTATTATTGACAAAGATGGCAACCGAATAAAAAACAAAGATGGTTCAGTAGAAGTTCTTAGAACACCTGACGAAAAGGGTGCGTATACTATACTGCACAAACTCATATTCAATATCAAAAAACTATTTGGAAAAGTGCCTGGCCTTAGAACTAAGGTTGGTACATACGCTGCTGCATTATTTCTTCTCAAAGACACATTCAAGGAACACGTTGAAGACCCTGATGTTTTTGAAAAGGAATTTATGAAATATCTTAAAGAAGAAGGTTATGAGTTAGACAACTCAATTTCTGAAGATGTTATTGGATTTGGTGAGATATTACCAAAAGGAAACTATCTTCTAGTTAACGATATTCTAAATAAAGAAGAAGAGGAATTATCTGCAAAAAAAGGTGATAAGGTCGTTGCATATGATGATGAAGCTCCTGTAGACACTATATTAGGAGTTGAGATTTTTCCTGTAATACACGTTAAAACACAAGAAAAAATATATGTAAGTTTAGAGGATATAAAAGATGAAAACTAAATGGACAGTCGTATCACCTCATAGTGGAATGGATGAAGATGCACCAGCAAACAATGCTGGAAGTGGTAATGTCTCAATGCCACCCGATGCGGTTAAGAAAAAGAAAAAGCACACTCTTATTGATCGTTCTATGATGGATGCTCGAACTAGAGCATATAAGGAACATCGTAAAAAACTAGAATCAAAAAGAGAATCTCGACTTGCTCGCAAAGAATCAAAGAAAAGTAAATTTATCGAAGATGTTAAAGATAAGACTCTAAACACAGAAATGGCATACGGACAAGGATTTGATACTGCAAAACCTATGGCAGATATGTCAAACATAAATTCTGCAAAGTCTGCTACTGGATATGAACTTTATCACAAAGATTTTTCTGGAGCAATGCAACACGCATACAAGTTCGCAAAGAGTAAAGGATATACAGTAGACCCTAAAGAGATTGATAACAAAGTTGCAACTGGGCCAAAAAGACCATCAAAGGGCAAAACAAACAGTTATATTCTTGGAACAAACAAAAAACAAAATGCACACATTCAAGTTTATAATATGGATAACAAAAGATACGAACTAAATATGTATATTAGTTAAGGTGGATAATAGTGGAGATTTTTAAGAGTGAGCAATGTGGAAGATACCAACAATTCATCAGACCTCTCAGAATTTTTTAGTGCGTTATCTGAAGAAAAAAAAGAATCTCGTCAAAAATTAGAAGCAGAAATTGCAAACCCTGAGAGTGGGCTGTCCAACCTATTTCAGCAATTAGAAGAAGTACACAGAGAAACACAAAAAGTTTCTGAAGAAATTCCTGACAACAAAAGTCTATCCCCTGATGATCATAACAAGTTAGAAGCATTTTCTAGCTTGATGAGTTCTGTTGACGTTTCGTTACAAGAAGCACAAGAAGAAACTCCAGAGGTTATAGAAACAGTCGAACCTGTAGTTGCCGAAGTATTCAACAGTAATTCTGAAAAGGAAACTGATAAACTAGAAGCCTTTTCAAAATTATTTGGCGAGTTAGCTAAGGTTGAAGAAAAACAAGAACCACAGAAAGAACTTGTTATTGAAGGTGAAGTATCTGATGCTGTAAGTGCATTGTCTGGTAAGTTAAATCTTATACCACAAGACATTAATGAACTCACTAAACCTCAAATTGTTGCACAAGAAACTAATAATATAATCGCAGATGTTATTAGTAATCTTGATGACATGGAAACAAAAACTGAAGTTAAAGAAGAAGTTGATCAAATTACTTCAATCAGAACAGAGTTTGAAAAATTCAAAACTCATATTCAACAACACATATCAAATCAAGGATTTTCTGGTGGTGGTTCTGGTGAAACAAGAGTTGAATTTCTAGATGATGTTGATAGAGATACTGCAAAAGTAAACGGCAAAGCACTTGTTTATGATTCTAGTAGTGGTAAGTGGAAAGGTGAAACAGTTCTTACTGGTGCTATTACTGGTCTTGATATTGATGGTGGCACAGACATAGGAGCTGCACTTGCTGATGCCGACCTGTTTATTGTCGATGATGGCGCTGGTGGTACAAACAGAAAAGCTACATTATCAAGACTTAAAACTTATATTGGTGCTGGTGCAGCTGATGATTTGGGTGCTGGTGATGCCGCAGTTACTTTAACAACATCTTCTGGTAATATTACTATTGATGCAGCTGCAAACGATTCTGATATTATTTTCAAGGGAACAGATGGTGGTGCTGATATTACTATGCTTACTCTTGACGGTAGTGCTGACGGTGCGGCCATATTTAAATCAACGGTTACTGCTACAGGATTTGCTGGTGCGTTAACAGGTAACGTAACAGGAAACGCATCTGGTACAGCCGCAACTGTTACTGGTGCAGCTCAAACAAATATTACGTCACTAGGTACATTAACTGCATTGACTGTTGATAATATTGTTATCAATGGTGCAAATATTGGCCATACTTCTGATACTGATGCCCTTGCTATTGATTCGTCTGGTAATGTTACCGCTTCTCAAAACTTAATAGTATCAGGTGACTTTACAGTAAATGGTACAACTACAACAATTTCCTCAACAAATACAGTTGTTGCTGATAATCTATTTGAACTAAATAATGGTGCAGGGTCTAATTCAAATGATAGCGGTATAATTATTGAACGAGGTTCTACAGGTGATAATGCAATTATTATGTGGGACGAAAGTGCAGATAAATTTCAAATTGGTACAACAACTGCAACAGCATCTGCTACAGGAAACATATCAGTAACAAGTGGAATATTAGTTGCATCATCTTTTGAGGGTAATTTAACAAGCACGGCAATAGAAAACTCTGGTCAAACAACATCAGATTCTTTCAATCTTCCCATTACTTTAAATGGTACAAATGGTTCATCTGCAAATGGTGGTGATAATATTGTACAGAATACATCAGCTGATGAAAACGATAGATTGGTGTATGAAGATGCAACACCAACACATTATGAAAGACCTATAACTTGGGATAGAACTACCTAAATAGAACAACGGAGAAACAATATGCTAAGAATTTATATGTTAGTTGTAGTGATTGGTCTTGTTGGTGGCGCTATTTATGGTGGAGTATACTACTATAAAGACACACAAGCACGTATTCAAATTCTTACAGAGAATTCTGCAAAGTTAGAATTAGCAACCGCAACACAAAAAAACACCATAGATACTCTTCTTCAAGATGCTGAAAAAAATGCAGAACTTGCTAAAGAACTAAATACAAGACTTGAAGCTGCTAATGATTATAAAAATAAATTGATTGGCAAATTGAGAAAACACGATCTCTCTCGTTTAAGTCAACAAAAACCTGCTTTGGTTGAAGGAAAAATAAACAATGCAACAAAGAAATTACTTGCCGAATTTGAAACAATCACTGGCTCTGTTTCTGTTATTGCCGATACTACTACTGAGTAGTGGGTGTTCACGTTGGCCACAATTAAAACAGATTGAAGTTCAAACAGTAGAAGTAAAAAGAACCATACCATTGCAAAATAGGCCAAGACCTGTTGATATGAATGATATGTATTTCTGGATTGTTACAGAACAAAATTTTGAAGAGTTTAAAACTAAATTTACTAAAAAAAATGGAAACTTTTTATATTACAGTATGAGTGTAAGAGACTATGAAAACCTCGCACTAAATATGGCAGAAATAAAAAGATATATAGAACAACAAAAAGAAATCATAATTTATTATGAAAACGCAATAACCTTTCAACAAACTGGCAAAAAACCAAAACAAGAGGATAAAAAGGAAAAAGATAATGGGAAAGTTCAACAATAAAATTTCAGCGGAGTTTCACCCACCTAAAAAGTGGATTTTGGAACGTGCGCTTTCATATCAGAATGTTGATATGGAGGAATCATCACTTCAATCAGTTGGTGTGAAATGTCCAGCAAGTAAGATAACTTGCAAAAAAGGATTTGAAACTGACCTTGCAAGTGTGCCTCGAGCTATTTGGTGGTTAATTTCGCCGTGGGATATTGCTAGAGCTGCAATCATTCACGATCTGTTATACAAACGTATACGTCAGTATCGTCATGAAGAAGGTGATCTTGATGGAAATCCTAATGCAAATACAGTAATAGGTAATTACACAGCTGCAAAGAAAGCAGCAGACCAAGTATTTCTAATGGCGATGGAAGATGCTAACCCAACTGTTCCAAACTGGAAAATAAAAGCAGCTTACTATGCAGTTGTTTGTTTTGGTCGTTGGTCAATTATTCCTACAGAAGACAATATTTAATATGGCTGGAATTATGCAAAACAATGTAATTTCTAAACATTTTTGCAAAAATTGTAAAAAAGAAAATCATTGTGGTCAACACACTTTGAATGATGACAATACTTTAAAGTGTGCAATATGCAGATGTGCGGTATGTTATCCTAGAAAGTCTGGACTAAAAAGAGGTTAAAATAATATATGTGGTTCTTTATAGTAAGTAGTATCTGTGGAAGCATACTTGGCAACGCAACAAATAGTTGGTTTGCCGATACAAAACTCGGTAAATGGTTTTACCGTAAAGTTGATGATGTATCGACATGGGCTTCAAAAAAATTGGGGTTGAAGATTTTACAAGATGAAGAAAAATGGAAGACAAAATATCCAAATGTCGCCTTGAAAATCGATAAACTAGAAGCCAAAATAAATCAATTAGAGGAGAAAAATTAATGAACTGGGTTACAGATAGATTATCAGAGAGAAGTTCATGGGACGGAGGCGCACTTGTCGCTACAGGTCTTGTGGTATTATTTCTAGGTTCTTTTGCAACATGGGCAGCATATGCTGCTGTTGTTTGGGGTGCTTGGACAATGTGGAAATCTGAAGACTAATATTATGGCAGAGTTGGAAACAGAGGTAAAGCTCCTTAAAAAAGAGATATATGATCAACAAAAAATACATGACCGTATTGATGTTGCAATTGAAAAATTAACCGATGTTTCCAACTCTATTCATCGTATGCTTGCGGTGCATGAAGAAAAAATTTCAAGACAAGAAGAATCAATTGAAGATGCAGAAAAATCATTAGAAATTAGACGAACTGAAATTTCTGTCAAAATAGATGAACTCCACTCTCGTATTACCACAAATACCAAAGAAATTATGGCTGTAGCTTCAGCACAACACATCGAACAAAACAAAGAAATTCAAAAGATTAAAGACGAACTTGTTGCTAGAGTAGGTGTCTTAGAGAAATGGAGACACGTTCTTATTGGTGGCTCTATCGTAATAGGATTTATATTACACAAATTTATTAACTTTAGTACTTGACATTTATTGTGCAACCTTGTATGATGTATATATTATGTCGTATATTGATTCAAAATTCTTAAATATCCTTAGTCCTCAACTGTTAAAGTTTCAAAAGAAGGGTGATAACCTATGGAACTTTCGTTGCCCTTACTGTGGGGACTCTCAAAAATCTCGTTCTAAAGCAAGAGGATTCGTATATCGTAAAAAGAATGACCTGTTCTTCAAGTGTCATAATTGTGGTATGGGTACAACTATTGGGAATCTTATAAAGTATCTAGACTCTAAAATTTATAAAGACTATATATTGGAAAGATATTCAAGTGGAGTCAAAACAGTTGACCCAAAGCAGGAGTTTCATTTCAATGCCCCAGTGTTTCGTAAAAAAAGTGTTCTCAAAAATCTCAAATCAATTTCAGATTTACCCAAAGAACACCCTGCTCGAATCATTATTGAAAAACGAAAACTTCCTTCTGAATCTTACTCCGATTTATATCTTTGCGAATCATTCTATAAATTTACGAATTCATTAATACCGAATAAATTTCCATCACTAGATGGAGATCACCCAAGGCTATTAATTCCTTTTCGTGATAAGGATGGTGAAGTGTTTGCTTATCAGGGTAGAGCGTTTGGTGACGAAATACCTAAGTATATCACAATCAAACTAGATAGTGATGCAGATAAAATATTTGGTCTAGACAAAGTAGATAAGAATAAAAAAATCTATGTTGTTGAGGGCCCAATAGATAGTTTGTTTTTGGATAATTGCATTGCAGTTGCTGGAGCAGACTTTAATAATGTTCAAGGTGATACAACAGTTATCTATGATAACGAACCAAGAAACAAGGAGATAGTTAAACAAATAGAAAAGACTATCAATCAAGGTCGGAGCATTGTTTTGTGGCCTGACAGCATGAAAGAAAAAGATATTAACGATATGATTTTGTCAGGATACACAAAATCAGAAATACAAAAAATTATAGAAGATAATACCTTTGAAGGTGTTGCTGCTAAATTGAGATTTACAGGATGGAAAAAAATAAATGAACCCGCACCTAAGAGGATACTTAGGAATATATAAGAAGGAGTTATAAACAAAATGGAATCTGCTGAAATCGTATACCTCGACACAGAAGAAAAATATTTAAACATCAGCATAGAAAGAAACAAAGACAGCAATATATCAGAACAGGCAAAGAAATTATTAAAGGATTATTATCAATTAGAAGAAGAGGTATCACCACAGCAGGCATACGCAAGAGCTGCAGTTGCATATTGCAATGAGGATTATGAATTAGCACAAAGGATATACAACTATGCTAGTGATGGGTGGTTTATGTTTGCATCACCAGTATTGTCTAATGCTCCACTTCCTAATGAGAAAACAAGAGCGCTTCCTATTTCTTGTTTTTTAACATATGTTCCTGATTCGTTAGATGGTCTTATTGACCATTCTGCTGAGTTGCGTTGGTTGTCAGTTAAGGGCGGTGGTGTCGGTGGACATTGGAGTGATGTTCGTGCGGTGTCAGATAAGGCGCCAGGCCCGATGCCATTTATTCATACAGTGGACGCTGATATGACGGCTTATCGTCAAGGTAAGACTCGTAAGGGGTCGTATGCAGCATACATGGATATATCACACCCTGATATTGTTGAGTTTCTTAATATGCGTATTCCTACAGGGGATGTGAATAGAAAGAACTTAAATTTGCATCATGCAGTAAATATTACTGATGCATTTATGCGAGCAGTAGAACGAGATGAAATGTGGGACTATATTGATCCCAATGACCAAACGGTGCGTGACAGCACAAGAGCTAGAAAGTTATGGGAACAAGTCTTAGAGACTCGTTATCGTACAGGTGAACCATATTTAAATTTTATCGATACTGTTAATCGTGCATTGCCACCAACGATGAAAGATAAAGGATTAAAGATACATGGATCTAATTTGTGTAATGAAATACATTTACCTACCTCTGAAGACCGCACAGCAGTATGTTGTTTGTCATCTGTTAACCTAGAGAAATATGACGAATGGAAAGGTAGCTCTATGATTGCTGATCTTGTTCGGTTTTTAGATAATGTGCTTGAGTTCTTTATCGATAATGCAGGGGAAGAAATCAGTCGGGCAAAGTATTCTGCTCAACAGGAGCGTTCTCTTGGTCTTGGTGCAATGGGTTGGCATTCTTATCTTCACAAAAATCGTATTCCTTTTGAGTCTGAACTAGCAAAAACAAAAAACACTGAAATCTTTAAACACATAAAATCAGAAGCAATATTAGAAACGGAACAGTTGGCAATAGAACGTGGAGAGTGTCCAGACATGGAAGGAACAGGTCGGCGTAACTCGCATTTACTAGCAATAGCTCCTAATGCAAACAGTTCAATTATCTGTGGCACTTCACCATCTATTGAACCAAGTAAAGCAAACGCATACACTCATAGAACAAGAGCTGGTTCTCATTTAGTCAAAGATAAATATCTCCAAGAAGAATTAGAAAAGGTGGGGAGAAACGATACTAAAGCATGGACTTCTATTATTACTAATGGTGGTTCAGTTCAACATTTAAAATATTTGTCAGACGAAGTAAAGAGCATATTCAAAACTGCTATTGAAATTGACCAGAATGAAATCGTATCTCAGGCTGCAGCTCGTCAAGAATTTTTATGTCAGGGGCAGTCCCTTAATGTATTCTTTGCTGCAGGAGCTTCGAAGAAAGACCTACATAATGTACACTATAATGCTTGGAAACTTGGTTGCAAAGGAATGTATTATTTGAGAACAGAAACATCAAGCAAAGCAGAAAATGTATCAACTAAAGTTGTTCGTGACGAATTAAAAGATTATGAAACACAAGCAATAACAATGAGTCAAGAGGAGTGTATTGCATGTCAGGGATAAGAATAGTAACCAAATCAGATTGTCCATTTTGTTCAATGGCAAAGAGTTGGTTGAAAGAACACTCTTTTGATTATAATGAAGAATTAATTGACAATGAAGAAGAACGTCTAGCATTTTACCAAACCATTAATGGTGCTACAGAAGTGGTGGGTGAGTTAAATACTCGTAGAGTAAACTCTGTACCTCAAATTTTTATTGATGAAAAACATATCGGTGGATATGAAGATTTAATGAAAATGGGTGATGACCTATTGAAGAAACGTAGTGGGGGTGGATTGTTGCAATTCAGCGAAACCTACAAACCATTTCATTATCCGTGGGCTGTAGAGATTACCACACGCCATGAAAAGGCACACTGGATAGAAGATGAACTTGATTTGTCTGATGATGTGTCAGATTGGAAGTCAGGCAAAATTACAGACATTGAAAAAGAATACGTCACAAATATTTTACGCCTATTTACACAATCAGATGTTGCGGTAGGTCAGAACTATTTTGACCAGTTCATTCCTAAGTTTAAGAACAATGAAATTCGTAACATGCTTGGTTCTTTTGCAGCCAGAGAGGGCATTCATCAACGTGCATATGCACTACTGAATGAGACACTAGGACTACCAGACAGCGAATACCATGCGTTCCTAGAGTACAAGGAGATGGTTAACAAGATTGAGTTTATGCAAGCTTCAGACAATGCTACTATGAAAGGATTAGGTCTTGCACTTGCAAAGTCTGTGTTCAATGAAGGTGTCGCATTGTTCGCATCATTTGTCATGCTTCTTAACTTCCAACGGTTTGGTAAGATGAAAGGTATGGGTAAGGTTGTCGAGTGGTCTATTCGTGATGAGTCTATGCATGTTGAAGGAAACTCAAAACTGTTTCGTCAATTTTGTATAGAACACCCTAAAGTTGTTGATGATGAATTTAAACAAAATATTTACGAGATGGCTCGTATTGCAGTTAAGTTAGAAGATAAGTTTGTTGACCTTGCATATAAAATGGGCAGTGTTGATGGTCT
>Ga0308010_1001841_pt1 | contig 11403 bp, 9 predicted proteins | sample Neamet129_FD_202368 | JGI IMG/M metagenome (GOLD analysis project Ga0308010, IMG submission 202368) | Marine microbial communities from water near the shore, Antarctic Ocean - #129 | ecosystem: Environmental > Aquatic > Marine > Unclassified | place: Southern Ocean | collected 2014-07-24 | reverse complement strand
ATCCCTAAACAGAAAACTAAACGTCACAGGTGAAGCAGCCCCACCTCATACATAATCTCACTATTGTCTTTATAAAAAGACTGAGATTAATGTTCGCGTTGACTTAGATGTCTACTTTATTTGGGTACGCCTTTTTGTCGATCAGGAAAAATAAAAATGAACAGCCTATCAATCTGGCCTTTAATAAAAATTAATCGCTGAACTTACAAGGATGGAATAGATAATCTTCTGACATTTCATACACTTTCTAGAATTTTTGGATAATTAAGTTACATTGGGTTTCACTGCTGATTTTCCAGAGATATATCACCGTCAAATATAGTCTGTATTAACGTTTGGTTTTCTGTACCCCATTTGCACCAAGAGTCCAAAACTGGACTTAGCGAATTACCGAATGGAGTCAGAGAGTATTCAACTTTAGGAGGAATAACATCAAACACTTTACGGTCAATCAATTGATCTCTCTCCATTTCCCGTAGCTGCTTAGTTAACATTTGCTGGGTAATGGGCGATAAAATTCTTTTCAATTCTCCAAATCTGAGGGGGCTACTGCGTAAGTTGTAGATGATAGATATCTTCCACTTGCCGCCGATCAGCTTTAAGGAATTTGTAATTGGATTGTTAAGTTGCTTGGCCATAGTCTGTATTTATATACCAGTATGATTAATTTGTCTACTTGTTAAAATCACCCTAGTCGATATATCATACTGTACAAGGCAACAATAAATTAAAAATGTAACTTTCCTACCTTTTCCAGGGAGACAAAAGTGCCATCGAGCAACAACAATCCGGTTATCAATTTTCTAAAGCGGGTCTTGAAGATTGAAGCAGAGGAGGTTAAAGCCACCCTAAGCGCATTTCTGTTTGTCGCTGTGTTGATGTCCGCCTACTATATCCTTCGCCCAGTGCGTGATGCCATGGCAAGTGACTGGACGGATGCCGAAGTTAGCTGGTTGTGGACTCTCAACTTTTTCATCAGCACCGCGGTTGTTACAGTTTATGGACTGGCCGTTTCGCGTTTTCGTTTCCGAATTTTAGTACCCGCTATGTATGGTCTTTTTGCGTTATCGTTTGTGGCTTTTTACGTACTAGCGTCGACCTCTGGCGATCGAACATTAGTTGATAAATCATTTTATGTCTGGGTTAGCGTATTTAGCCTTTTTCACATTTCAGTATTCTGGAGCTTCATGTCCGACCTCTTTAACAAAGAGCAGGCGGGTAGACTCTTTGGGATTATTGCAGCCGGCGCCAGTGTAGGCGGGATTATTGGCCCTTCTATACCTTCGTTTTTCTCAGCATCGTTGGGCACAGATAACCTCATGTTAATAGCCAGTCTTATGCTATTGGTCCCGATACCGATCATCTTCTATTTACAATCACTGAAATCATCAGATTTGCGCAATAACGACGTGATCTTAAATAACCCCGCTGCGAAAATTGGCGGCAATCCCTTTGCGGGATTCAAAATGTTTTTCTCAAACCCTTATTTATTAGCCATCGGCTTATTTATTTTTCTGTATACCGGCATCAGTTCATTTGTCTACTTCGAATTAAAAAACCTGCTGAGTGAATTCAGTCGCGTGGAACGAACCGCAGTTTGGGCGCAAATGGATCTAGCTGTAAATATACTGTCCATCGCAACAGGATTATTTGTTACTGGCCGTATCGTAGGAAGATTTGGTATGCCCATTACTATCGCACTGATTCCCGTACTAATCTGTGGCGGTTTGCTTATTCTCGCGATTTCACCTTTTATAGGGGCCGTCGTCGCATTGCAAATAATACGGCGTGCTGGCAACTACGCCGTCACCAGACCCGCTCGCGAAATGCTGTTTACTCGCGTTGACCGCGAAACTCGCTTTAAGGCAAAACCAGTAATTGATATTGTCGCCTACCGCGGAGGAGACATGTTGATGGCCTGGTTGTTCACCGGGCTAACACAAGGTCTTGGTTTAGGCTTGGCAGCTGTCGCTGTCGTAGGGGCAGGTATAGCCGCCCTGTGGTCGCTAGTGGGCATCTATCTTGGTCGCTGGTTTGAACGAGATGACGAAACAGCAGGATGACTGGTCAAAAGCGCTAATCACAGCGACATACAAGTTGTGACTGGCATTATTTAATGAACACGCTGTAATGCCGTTTAATTTATCGGCGTTATGTTTAACAAACCAAAGAAGATAACGGAACATCACAATGAAATATTTTTCTATTATTACAATTTTGGCACTTTCCCTAGGTTTCACAACTTTAGTTGTCGCAGGTGACAGCACTGACAACGCACCACAAGACACTCAATCCAGACTGAAATACACCGAATTTAATAGGATTGGAAACCCTGCAGATGTACTAGAAGTAAAGGAAGATAGTGCGCGGGCGTTAAAAAGTGGTGAAGTCAGAGTCAGAGTATTGGCATCCCCAATTAATCCATCCAACTTATTACAGATTGCAGGGAAATACGGCGTTCAGCCAGTGTTACCCTCCACACCAGGTAGTGAAGGCGTCGGTCGGGTGCTAGAAACGTCCGCAGAAGTAAACCATTTAACGGTGGGACAGCTGGTACTTCTTGTTGGCGGTGGAACCTGGCGAGACGAAATAGTCGCCCCAGCATCAGGCTTTCTTCCCTTACCCAATCTTGGGCCTCTTGATTCTTCGATGATTGAACAGCTGTCTATGTCGGCGGTTAACCCAATCACTGCATTGCTCATGCTGACATCCTTTGTCGATCTTAAAGAAGGTCAATGGATTGTGCAGAGCGCAGCGAACTCAGCCGTGGGTAGTTACGTTATCCAACTTGCAAAGCAACGAGGTATAAAGACAATCAATGTTGTCCGCCGTGAAGGCCTAGCCGATGACTTGATAGCAAAAGGTGCGGATGTAGTGTTAATCGACGGTCCCGATCTTGCTGCGCAAATTGCCATTGCAACTGATAACGCCCCTGTTGTATTAGCTCTCGATGCAGTAGGCGGTGATACCTATACTCGACTAGCAAATAGCCTCGGCTATGGCGGTACTCTCGTTGCTTTTGGTGTCCTATCTGGAAAACCCGCGATTCTTAATACAGGGATGACTATTTTCAAAGACCTTCGTACACGTGGGTTTTGGCTTGCTAAGTGGTACGAAACGGCTGACATGCAAGCTAAGCAAGCTGCCTTCGGGGAAATCATTCCCCTGATTGCGATGGGTGTTTTAAAAGCCGATGTTGACTCACGTTTTACCGTTGATGAAATCAAACAAGCAGTCTCCCGCGCGGCTCAAGGTGGTAGAAATGGCAAGGTGCTTATTGTGCCAAACGCCGACTAACCTAGGTTAGTGGCGGTATTCAGCGGCCTCGTTGAATACCGCCAAAAATCTGCTACCCCGACATCACAGAAAGTAGACCGTATCTAAATTCACTCATTTTGATCCAATTGCTCTACGAGGGGAGCCATCTTATCGATCAAGTCTGTAAGTTCGGGTTTATGTTGGCGAATTTCATCAACCGTAAGACCATGCAATTCATGGGGAAACACTAACCATTCATCGGTTTCGTAAAGGAAATAGTCTGGGGCATTCCCCGTCTTATTATTTTTCGGCTTGTAATAGGGGGTGGCGATACGAATGTTTGGCGTATTTTTTTTACAAGCCTTTTTTAAATCGTCTATTGCCTGCTGAATAGATAAACCAGTGTCATGGACATCATCGACTATTAGCAGTGAATCTTCTGATTCGAGTTGACGGATAATATAACTAAGCCCATGTACTTGGACCTTTTTACTACGCTCAGCAATTCCAGTGTAGGATGAGGTGCGAATGGCAATATGGTCTGATTCAACGCCCAGCACGTCAAGAAATTCTTGCACTGCGATGCCAATAGGTGCGCCACCCCGCCAAACACCCACAATATAGTTAGGACGATAGCCGCTCTGGAAAATATCCCATGCCAAACGATAGGAGTCTTCAAGTAGCTGTTGGGCTTGAATATAGCGCTTTTGCATTATTTTATTCCAGATCAAGGCTTTTATTAGCTTTCAATATTATCATACTCAATAGTTAGCGAGTATTGCCATGCTCGATTATCACTTTAACTGGGTCAGGCTTTGGTAAAAAAAACCCCGAACAAAATCTCTGTCCGAGGTTGCTTTTCAACGACTCACTCTAGAAGTCCAATCCAAAACGAACCATCAACTGACGAGGCCCAATAAGCTCATCACCCGTTGCTCCAACACCAAAAACATCGGTAAAGCGAGCATTGATACCGTCTTCATCGGTAAGATTTTTAGCAACAAGCTCTGCACGCCAGCTCTCCCCAGAACCGGGATAAAAGCCGACCACTAAATCAAGAACGTCATAGCTAGGCACTATATCGGTGTCAGCATTATTAAAGATGCGGTGTTTGAAGTCTCCGCGGTAGGTATATTGCAACGTACTGCGCATTTGACCCCAGGCTTCAAGTTCCTTGGTCCAGCTAAGTGATAGGTTTCCTGTAAAGCTTGGTGTCTTAGCCAATTCATTCCCATTTACATTCTGAATTTGCTCAGCTCGGGCGATCTGAATCTCATCACTGAAAAGTCCAAATCCTTGTCCTAACAGAGCATTACCTGCCGCTTCTGACTGGACGTTATCCAAGGCAAGATGATTTGAGGTGATTTCAGTATCTAACCATGCCATGCGGGCATCGAAGATAAGTGAATCCGATAAAAACGCAGAAAATTCTAATTCTGCGCCGAAAATTTCTGATTCTGGAATATTGCCTACACCACCATTAAAGACCTCAGGATCGGTAGCTTGGTATTGCAGGTTTTTATAGTCGTAATAAAAAGCAGCGGCATTCAAACGCACTCGTCCATCAGCCAAATCAGTTTTCAGACCAACTTCATAGGCATTAACAATCTCTTCATTAAAAATTGGTAGCACTACAATTGGCGCTACCGCAGCTTCAGTGCCGTAGGTTAGATTAGATCCCCCTGGTTTGAACCCTTTGGTAAAGGAGCCAAAGAGCATGGTCCTGTCATTAATATCATGCTCAACCACTAAACGTCCGGTGACTTTATCGCTTTCGATCTCTAGAATATCTGTGCCTTCTCGACCGTAATAGTTGGTCACTGAACTGTAAACTTCATCTTCTGTATAGCGCAGACCGAACACGGTGCGCCAGGCATCGCTGAAATTCCAGGTTCCCTGTGCATAAAGAGAGGTTGAGTCACGCTCCGGTTTTGAGTCAGAGATGAAGCCTACATCTCCACCATAGGCATAAATAGTGTCAACGGTAAACGGATCAAATGTACCATCAAACCCGAAATCAAGGCGCTCAAGAATACTGATCTCAACTTCTGTATCTAGATAAAATACACCAGCCACCCAATCAAGTTTCCCAAATAGAGGCTCGGAGGAAACCAAGTTTACTTCTTGAGTAATGGTTGTCTGTTTGTTGGTCTCAGGATCGTAAGAGCTAGGAAGTTGGGCAAACGGCGGAAGGAAATCCATATCATTACGGTCATTGTCACGACGAATTAAAATATCATCGTCTTGATAACTAGTTAAAGACTTAACACTAAATGTTTCAAAATCCCATTCCAATACGGCACTATATAACTGTGATTCCAGCTCGTATTCGGCGATTGAGTTTTGACGAAGTTCTCTCGCACCTGGGGTTGGATCTAAAAGACCTTTCTGTGCGGCACCATTGCGGTCTTCGTCAAAGTACTGCGCCGTAAAATTGGCGCGAAAATCATCTGAAGGCTCGTAGAGCACTCTCACCCGTGCCGATAGACTGTTGGCATCATCAAGGTCTTGCCCGAGCGTTAGGTTCTCGGTGAACCCATCGCGGGAGTTAGATATCATAGAGGCTCGCATTGAGACTGTTTCACTGAAAGGTATATTCACTGCACCACGCGCTTTAACCAGGTTGTAATCACCCACAGTGAGATCAGCGGACCCAAAAAACGCATCAGCAGTAGGCGCTTGCGTTATTATATTAATAGCACCGCCGGTCGAATTTTGGCCAAACAACGTTCCCTGAGGACCCCTTAAAACCTCGATTCGCTCCAAGTCCAAAAAGTCGGTTTGCAGTGCGAAAGGTGACGCCACATAAATTCCGTCTAAATGATAAGAGACTGACGGATTAGCAATAGCGTTCTGGTTAGCTTCGTTACCGACACCCCGAATGGTTATAACGGTCTTAAAACCTTCATTCTTCGCAATATTAACACCTGGAGCGATTGCACTAAGGTCGACAAAAGAAGTCACTTGACGGGCATCTAGGTCTCGGCCAGTCAAAACCGTAATCGCTTGGGATAAATCCTGCAGATTCTCACTGCGTTTTTCGGCAGTTACTAAAACCTCTTCGAAAACAGGTTTAGAGTCTTGAGCAGAAATATTTACTGCCAGTGAAGCTGCAATTGCGATACTGAGCGTTTTAACAGCAAGATAAGAATACTTCATGTTGGATACCTATTAAGTGTTATATGAAATGGTTTTTGTTCGACCCAAATTAACGCATTTTAGGATCGCTAAACAGTTCTATGTAGTATTTAGGTGCGTTTTTTTAGATATTGTATGCGTAACTCTCTCTAGAAACTAGCATTGTTAAGTAACGCAATTTGCTTGGCATAATACAATGAAATGTCCTGACCTTATTTGTTACGTTACTCACTAGCTATATGGCTGTATGCTGAAGTATCATTTGGTCCAAAGTGGCATTTTTAATGCCCTCTGACGTTAAGAGACCATTATTAATACGAAAACTAAGCAACAAATGGACTGTATATGAACGGATTTTTGGAAAGCTTATTTAAGCTACAGGCAAATGGGACGAATGTAGGTACGGAGGTGTTGGCAGGTTGCACTACCTTTATAACCATGGTCTACATTATTTTCGTTAATCCACAGATGATGGCTGCAAGCGGCATGGATCAGGGCGCTAGTTTTGTTGGCACTTGTTTAGCGGCGGCTATAGCCTGCTTTGTTATGGGTTTGTATGCCAATTGGCCGGTGGGTATGGCCCCTGGAATGGGCCTAAATGCATTTTTCACATATACGGTTGTTGGCGAGATGGGCTACAGCTGGCAAATTGCGCTGGGAGCTGTCTTTCTAGCAGGCATCATCTTTGTGGTCATGAGTGTTACGCGTCTTCGGAGATGGATGTTAGACAGTATTTCTCTAAATTTACGCATTGCTATGGGTGCTGGTGTCGGATTATTTATCGGATTCATAGGTCTTAAAAGTGGCGGAATTATTATCCCTAACGAAGCAACTTATCTGTCGCTGGGCGATTTTACGCAACCACAAACATTGCTCGCTGGTCTTAGCTTTTTGAGTATTGCTGTTCTTTCGATCCGTCGCGTTCCTGGCGCAATCATTATAGGCATCCTGGGTATTACCAGCATCGCCATCTTAATGGACCTAGTGCAGTTTAATGGTCTGGTTGCACCACCGCCAAGTTTGGCACCAATCCTTATGCAATTAGATATTATTGGCGCATTTGATGTCGCGATGATTAGTGTAATCATTGCATTTTTGTTCGTTAATCTATTCGATACCGCCGGCACTTTGCTGGGGGTGGCTAACCGGGCTGGCCTGATTGATGAACAAGGTAATGCAAACAACCTGGACAGAGCGTTGAAAGCGGACAGCAGTTCTAGCGTGTTAGGCGCATTTCTTGGTTGTCCACCGGTAACGAGTTATGTCGAGAGTTCTGCGGGAGTCGAAGCGGGCGGCCGAACAGGTTTGACGGCAGTTGTTGTCGGCAGTTTGTTTTTGCTAGCCATCTTCTTCTCACCCTTAGCTGTAATCGTGCCAGCCTACGCTACCGCAGGAGCTTTAATTTATGTAGCTATACTCATGTTAAGCGGTATGGAAGCACTTGATTGGTCTGATATGACGGAAATATTGCCGGCATTGGTAACCATCATTATAATTCCTTTGTCCTTTTCAATTGCCAACGGCATAGCGCTAGGTTTTATTACTTATGTCGCCGTAAAGTTTTTTACAGGTAAACATGCCGACATCACATTGGGTGCTTGGTTTCTTGCGATTATTTTCTTGGCTAAACTTACCTTTCTTTAGCCAGAGTTAAAATGAATATCTTGGGTGTTTCTAAAAAGGATATTACTAGTATCTCTTTAAATCTCTGTACACCAGTAGATACTAATGGATTGATCTTTGGCCGGGACGGTACCGCCCGAATTAACCAATTAATATTTTTTAATCACAGGCAGAATCAAATATGACAATTTATCCTTGGAGTGGTGCACCTTATTATTAGCTATCAGCCATTCCATCTCATCGTAATTGTTACCACCGGTATTTAAGTTGCGATCCCAACGGGGAAAGTTTGAGCTGGTAATTTCCAAGCGTATCTTATGGCCTTTGGCAAAATAATTACTGCTGGCACGCAAATCCAAACGGATTTCATACAATTCTCCAGGTGTCATCAATTCCACTTTGGATAAGCTTTTACGGTAACGCATGCGCAAAGCACCTTCCTGAACATTAAAGGCTCTGCCATCGGGGTACACATCCACTAATTTGGCTGTGAAATCCGTGTCTGTCGCCGAGGAAGACACCCACAGCACCACATCAATCGAACCGGTTACTTCTATACCCTCGCTCAGCGCTTCGGAGGTATAAACCAACACATCATTGCGTAATTCAATCTCTGATTGATCGTAACCCCCCGCTTCGCTGTCACTGCCCGTACAGCAAGAGTGCCCACCTAAAGAGGGCACCGGATGAGCTGGATCATAAATAAAACTATCTACATTGGATTTCTCTGGCGCTTTTAGACTAAGCACACCATCGCCGTGACGGCTATTGGCACTGCCTTGCCCCTGCAAATACCATTTTTGATAAGTCGTATCTTTTGGTGGCCAAACATCACTTTGTCGCCACTCATTTTTTCCCATTAGGTAATATTGCACTTTGGGCATATCGGTAATGCCATTCTTTTTACCTTTAAGCCAGTAATCATACCAGCGCAATTGGATATCTAACCAAGGCAAGCGAGCATCGCCCAACTCTCTTTCACCGACAATCGTATTTTCTGTGGCTTCCGTGTAACCACAATGTGTTGAAGGACCTATGATCATAAATTGATTATTTTCCGCTACTTTGCTCTGGGCGTTTTCTCGGAATGCATTAAACATCTCTGTGGTCTCTTCCGGGCCATAGTCATACCAGGAATCCATAAACAACGCAGGCACGTTAAAGGTATCGGATGCTCGGGCAAAATCCAAATTGCGAAAGTACTCGCCATCCGGAAGGCTGGTGACCCATTTCCTATAGTCAGTAGGGGGAATGCCGGCTCTGTCCAGCAGGCTATCAATGGGTAAAGTGGGTAAAAGAGTCAAATAATGCTCAAAATCTGCTTTAGGTTTCATATCATAATTTTCGGAAGCTGAAGAACGAAACCATGTTTGTCTGTCAACATGCGTCGGTGGCCCATAAAAAAGTTTAGTGCCCTCAGTAGAAAACCAACCTGCTGTTTGGCCTAGTTCGAATACACCACCACTAAACGCTTGCCACGCTCTGCCGGGCTTGTACCAACCAGATGCCGCAGACATAGGCATCGCAACAACATGGTTAGGGTGTTTAACGGCAGACACCACTACCTGAGATTCACCCAAATAGGAGCATCCCTCAGTCCCCAGTTTGCCACTCGACCAGGGTTGGGTTGTCAACCAATCAATCGTATCGTAACCGTCTTCACGGCGCTTGGTCGCAACCACGTACTCTCCTTCCGACTCGAAACGCCCGCGGATATCTTGAACCGCGATGACATAACCTCGTTTCACTAACTCCTCGAGTAAGGGGTAACCATTAACATAACCATTTTTACTGTAGACCGTTCGAACTAATATCACGGGCAGTTTTTCTTTTGCTCCTGCCGGAAAATACAAATCGGTTGATAATTTGACCCCGTCACGCATGGAGATCATATGGCTTTTTTCCAATTTGATTTCATAGGCTTCAGAAAAAACCAGCGAGGCTAAAATGAATTGTACAAATATAGCTAAAAGCATTTTACTTAAACAGATCATTTTCATTACGAATTTCCTTTTAAAACATCGAGTGAACTATGCTATAGCCTGCTACCACATTATCACCCATAGTCAATTTTAAGGGTTGTACAAAGTCGTCGCAATGAGGCCACTGCTCCAAACCACCTTGAAAAATTGGTTGGCGCACTTACCCCCAAATCGCCGTTCGAACGATTCCTTTAGCCGCATAACTGTAATGAGGCAGCTTCCTCTATACTCATACCGGCAAACCGGACCGCGGCATGTTTTAGGCTTTGGGTAGGATAAACCCAGTAACCGCTGCGACCCATTCTTCGGGCATTTGATCCGTAATATCGACGCCCCCGCCCTGGAGCTCACAGAATTCGAAGTCAGGTCTCATGGCGTGCGCTTTCTTGGCGTGATCGTAAAGGATGTCACCCGTATTGATCATAATCATCGTGCGGTGTTTGATCTTGCCGAGCGTAACGTTGTGGTCGTATGCGAAAGCAGCATTGTGGCCGTACCAGAACGGGCCATAGCCTTGAAGTTGCTCGACAATGTAACGCGTAACCAATGCTGGATCAGTACCGGGTTCGGCCCATTGCCACCGTCGTGCATACAGTTCGCTTAAGTGTGTCCCGTCTTCCTTGTGTATGAATCCTTTTTCAAACTTATCGACGAACTCATTCCACTCGACAATCTCCTCAGGCGTGAATGGCGAGGGGCCATTAATGATTAGGTTCTTGACGCGTTCTGGAAACTGCAGGGACACTTCAGTAGCTATAAGAGCGCCAGTGTGATGACCCAAAATGTGGGTTTGGGTGATTCCAAGATGATCAAGGACGGGCGGAATAGCCGTCGCGTATTCCTCAACGGATGGGACATGATCAGGTTCATCTGATAACCCGAACCCAGGCGTATCGATACCAATAGCACGAATTCCGGCTGCGGCTAAAAGTGGGTAAACGCGATCATACTGCCGCGATGTAATGGGGGCCTGATGGCAGAGTATTAATGGCTCACCGTCTCCGCCCGTATCCTGATAGTGAATTTGACCAAAGGGTCCATCGGTATAGCCGCGGCGGGGACGGGTCATCGTGCCATCTCCAACCCGATAAACCACATTGAATGAATCACATGTTTTTTTGCCATCTTTTACCACTTTTTTTTCGTTTTACTTATTAGTAGCTAAATACCCCATCCAGTCAAATCAGGGCTAGAGCGAGGTCAGATATTACTGCACGCTAAAATCTAAGGCAAAAGTATCATCATTGATTTTAGTTAGCACAAAATCAGTTCTTCCATTATATCCAAGCTTTAGACAGATTAAAATTTAATCAATAAAGGGCACCGATTCGCTGTCTTTACTTCTTGCTTGAATAAAGACAGGGTTTTGTTCTTTTGACCTTGTCTGTTCTAACCAGATTAC
>Ga0308010_1001839_pt1 | contig 11406 bp, 10 predicted proteins | sample Neamet129_FD_202368 | JGI IMG/M metagenome (GOLD analysis project Ga0308010, IMG submission 202368) | Marine microbial communities from water near the shore, Antarctic Ocean - #129 | ecosystem: Environmental > Aquatic > Marine > Unclassified | place: Southern Ocean | collected 2014-07-24 | reverse complement strand
TCCAAGAGTTAAGTTTTTAAAAATAACGACAGATTTTTTATTCTTTATTTTAACGATAGCGCCTTTAAGTTGGGTTTTTAAAAAATCCGATTTATTATTGTAAATCCCTACCATTAAAGTTCCTTCGTTAGACTCTAATCCAGAGATATTTACGGTTAGCATAAATGTTTCTTTTTCTTGAGCACTTATTAAAACTATTTTGCTACAAATAAATAATAGTATCAAAACTATTTTTTTCATAATTCAATTATTTGAAGTTTTTCTTTATTTCTTGTAAACTTTTCTCTGAACTAATAAAATCAGAAATAACTTGAAAGCGTAAATCTTCTACTTCTATTTCGAAATGTTTTGCCCATTTATCATCTTTAAATAAGTGATTAATTTGCTTAATTCTTTTTTGAGTTTCAGGAAATGCAAATAATTTGAATGCTGTTTTTTCTTTTTTAGCTTGAATTTTCGCTACCTTTTCTTTAAAATCAACTTCAATATAAAAGTTTTTTTCTAACGAATTGATTGGGTAGAAGCTACTCCATTTTGCAAAACCAATAACGATCTGTTGATTTTTATAATGCTCATTTGTAATGATTTTCCATCTACAATTGGCAACCCTTCCCCAGTGATTCGATTTTCTATAAACACCTTCATCAGTATAAAAATACATGCTTTCAGATTTACTTTTATAGTTGGTGTTTTCTGGGAATTCAAAGTTATCAACTTCTTGGAATTCGCAAAAAGTATGTTTAAAGAAATTGGCTTGGTTGTACGTTTTCAAAATTATTATTTAATCACTAATTTTCTTGAAGGTTCTCTATAAAAACCTTCCACGGTAATCGTGTCTTTATCGAACTGTACTTTTGCAAATGCGGATGTATTTTCTGTATCAACCATTCCTTTAAAGGTTAAATAATGAACATTGTCAACTAATTGATATGCCCCTGCATGATTATGACCATTAAAAAATATCTTTACGTTTTTATAAGGTTTTATGAGTGATAAGAACTGTTCTCTGTTCCATATATTATGTTGATCAATTGGGAAAATTGGAAAGTGGCAATAAAAACCAACCTTTTGATTATTTTTCACTGCGAGATCTAATTCTGTTTTAATCCAGGTTAATTGATCTGAACTTAAAGCACCATTCCATTTTTTTAAATACGGTAATTCTTTGTCTTTTAATAAATTAAAAAGAGAATCTGTTTGTTGTTTTTTAGCATCAGTTAAAGCACCATAAAAACTAAGATCATTACCATCTAAAACGATAAAACGCCAATCTTTTTCCACAAAACTATAATACCTGCTTTTAAGGTTTAACTGCTTAATTACTTCTTTCTTTAAAGAGTCTTTTACTTCAAAATCGTGATTTCCTAACACATGATACGATGTTGATTTTAGTTTGTTCCAAGTTGGTAAAACGCTGTCTAAACTTGCAAAATCCTTATCAATAAAATCTCCTAAATGAATGGTGTAGTTTAGCGAATCTTTATTTAAAATGTCTATCGCTTCTTTTAGTCTTTGTGGCGATTTTTTGTAATATCGATCCCATTTAATATCGCAATCACAATATTGACAATCTGAAATAATCCCTATTTTAAAAGAGGTCTCGTTTGTTTTTGTGCATGAAACTGCAAATAGTAGCAACGCTAAAATTAAACCGTTTTTTTTCATTTTTTAATGAATTTTAGATGTTCAAATATACTGCATTCTAAAAATAAAAAAACGCAATCAAATGAATGATTGCGTTTTTAATTTTATAAGAAAACTTGTTTTCTTTTTAGAAGATCCCAAATTAAGTTTGGGATAAGCGATTCACACAATTTTGTAAAAACAAAATTGGTTTTCTGCTTATTTTACTTCTTCGAAATCTACATCTTCAACATTGTCACCTTGAGCATCAGCTGCTGCAGGTTCACCTTGTTGTGCACCAGCGTCTGCACCAGCAGCACCTTGTTGACCTGCCATCTCTTCAGATGCAGCTTGCCAAGCTTCGTTAATACTAGCTAAAGCAGTATCAATTAATGTTAAGTCTTGAGATAAGTGAGCAGCTTTTAATTCAGCTAAAGCAGTTTCAATTGGTCCTTTTTTATCATCAGATAATTTTTCACCAAATTCTTTTAATTGTTTTTCCGTTTGGAAAATCATAGAATCTGCTTCGTTGATTTTTTCTGCAGTTTCTCTTGCAGCTTTATCAGCATCAGCATTTTCTTCTGCTTCTTGTCTCATTTTAGCGATATCTTCTTCAGATAAACCAGAAGAAGCTTCAATTCTAATTTCGTGAGATTTGTTAGTTCCTTTGTCTAAAGCAGAAACTTTGATGATACCATTTGCATCAATATCAAAAGTTACTTCAACTTGAGGAACTCCTCTTTGTGCTGGAGGTAATCCATCTAAATGGAAACGTCCAATCGTATTATTATCTGCAGCCATTGCTCTTTCACCTTGTAAAACGTGAATTTCAACAGATGGTTGATTGTCTACTGCTGTAGAAAATACTTGTGATTTTTTAGTTGGAATGGTTGTGTTTGCATCAATTAATTTTGTGAAAACATTCCCCATTGTTTCAATACCTAAAGATAAAGGTGTAACGTCTAATAACAATACATCTTTAACATCTCCAGATAAAACTCCACCCTGAATTGCAGCTCCTAAAGCAACAACTTCATCAGGATTTACACCTTTACTTGGTGATTTTTTAAAGAACTTCTCTACCGCTTCTTGTACAGCAGGTATTCTTGTAGAACCACCAACTAAAACAACTTCATCAATATCAGCAATTGTTAAATCAGCATTTTTTAACGCTTTTTGACAAGGTGCGATTGTTCTTTTTACTAAATCGTCAATTAAAGCTTCAAACTTAGATCTTGTCATTGTTCTTACCAAGTGTTTTGGTCCGCTAGCGGTAGCCGTAATATATGGTAAGTTAATTTCTGTAGATGTTGTGCTAGATAATTCAATTTTCGCTTTTTCAGCAGCTTCTTTTAAACGTTGTAAAGACATTGGATCTTTACGTAAATCCATTCCTTCTTCAGCGCTAAATTCCTCTGCTAACCAGTTGATTATTTTTTCATCAACATCATCACCACCTAAATGCGTATCTCCATCAGTAGCTAATACTTCAAAAACACCATCTCCTAATTCTAAGATAGAAACATCATGTGTTCCACCACCAAAATCAAAAACAACAATTTTCTTATCGTCATGAGATTTGTCTAATCCATAAGCTAATGCAGCAGCAGTTGGCTCATTTATAATTCTTTTTACTTGTAAACCTGCAATTTCACCAGCTTCTTTCGTTGCTTGACGTTGTGCATCATTAAAATATGCTGGTACAGTAATAACTGCTTCAGTAACCTCAGTTCCTAAATAGTCTTCAGCAGTTTTTTTCATTTTTTGTAACACCATTGCAGAAATTTCTTGTGGCGTATATAAACGACCATCAATATCTACTCTAGGTGTATCATTGTCTCCTTTAACTACTTTATAAGGAACTCTTCCTGCTTCTTTAGAAGACTCAGAAAATTTATTACCCATAAAACGTTTAATAGAATAAACAGTTTTTGTAGGGTTTGTTACAGCTTGTCTTTTAGCTGGGTCACCAACTTTACGTTCTCCTCCTTCAATAAAGGCAACAATAGATGGTGTTGTTCTTTTTCCTTCTGAATTCGGAATTACAACTGGTTCATTTCCTTCCATTACAGAAACACATGAGTTTGTAGTTCCTAAATCGATTCCAATTATTTTACTCATAATAATGTATTTGTATTAATTTTATATATTCAATTTACGTTTTCTATTAGTCAAACGCTATGCCAACCGCTTTTTGACTTGAAAATGTCAGTTTTTAAAAAAAATAATTAAAATTGAGGTGACATTATGACATAAATTGTGTCTAGTATATTGAAAAGATGACTATTTGAAGAGTGTTTTATTTTCTTATATTTGGATAGTTCAATTAATGTGAGCTATTATTTAATAAATTAAAAATGAAATGATGAGTAAATTTGATGAAAAAGTAACCTTATATAAGAAATTTATGGACGATAGAGATCTACGTTCTAATCCGGAATTATTAGCTGCTGTAACGAAAGGCTTAGGTCCATCTATCTATAAAACAGATGCAGAAACCGTTTCGGGTTCTGATGCTAAGGAATTAGCGACTGTAAAAAACAATTTCTTAATTAAAAAATTAGGACTAGTAGATAGTAAAGAATTAGATGAAGGAATTGAAGAAGTGATGGGAAGAATTGGGAAATCTGAAAGAAAAAAATATAGAGCAGTCGTTTATTATATGCTCATGAAAAAGTTTGATAAAGAAGCTGTTTACGGTTTCTAAATCGTTTCTTTTTATTAATAAAAATAAATCCAATTCATATGAATTGGATTTTTTACATTTACGCCAATTATAAGGTTAAATTTTACGAATGTCGCAATTTATTAGTGTTTTTGATATGCTTAAAATTGGTGTTGGCCCATCAAGTTCTCATACTCTTGGGCCTTGGAGAGCCGCCCAGCAATGGGTTAAAGTTTTAAAAAATAACAATCTATTTCATCAAATTGATGGAATTAGAATAGACTTATTTGGGTCTTTATCTTTGACAGGAAAAGGACATGCCACTGATTATGCCATTTTATTGGGCTTAAGCGGTACAGACCCTGAATATATTCCTGTTGATGACATTGAGCAGATCATCAACCAAATAAAAAGCCAAAATAAATTACAATTTAATAGCGAAAAAGAAATTTCTTTTTCAATTGAAAATATTGTTTTTAATCAAGATTTTCTTCCTTTTCATGCAAACGGAATACGATTTAGAGGATTTTGTAAAGGCAAAGAAATTTCTACTCAAACCTATTATTCGATTGGTGGAGGTTTTATTGTGCAAGAAAATGATCATTTAGAAGAAGTAAAAGAAATAAATAAAAAGAACTTTCCTTTTCCTATCAATAGAGCGATTCAATTAGAAGAATATTGCGAAAAAGAAAATCTATTAATTTCTGAAATTGTTTATTCAAATGAATTGGAAGTTAATTCCGCAGAACATATAGACAAAGAATTACATAGAATTTGGGCAACCATGTTAGAGTGTATGCATATAGGTTGTCATACAGAAGGGGTACTTCCTGGAGGGTTAAATGTAAAAAGGCGTGCTTTTGATACACATAAAAAATTAATTAAAGATACTAGTTATACAAATCCTGAAGAATGGATTACAGCAATAAGAAGCACTGAAGTAAAATTTAGAGAAATTTTAAAATGGGTAAGTTGTTTTGCGCTTTCTGTAAATGAAGTGAATGCTGCTTTAGGTAGAGTAGTTACTGCACCAACAAATGGAAGTGCAGGAGTAATACCTGCTGTTTTAATGTATTATATGGTGATAGAAAACCATAAAGCTGATTTTAGCCACATTAAAAAATTCTTATTAACTGCTGGTGAAATTGGTAGTATTTTTAAGAAAAATGCAACAATTTCTGCAGCAATGGGAGGCTGTCAAGCAGAAATTGGAGTCTCTTCGGCAATGGCAGCAGCAGCTTTAACCGAATTATTAGGTGGTACGCCAGCTCAATCTTTGGTTGCCGCAGAAATAGCGATGGAACATCATTTGGGTTTAACATGTGATCCTATTGGAGGTTTGGTGCAAATACCTTGTATAGAAAGAAATGCAATGGGTGCGATTAAGGCTATTAATGCTGCAGAAATGGCTTTAGATACCAATCCTAAGGACGTAAAAGTTCCTTTAGATAAAGTAATTGATACGATGTGGGAAACAGCCAAAGACATGAATAAAAATTACAAAGAAACTTCACAAGGAGGTTTAGCTGTTACTGTAAGAATTGTAGATTGTTAGTCTAAAAAGTTTGAAAAATTGCTAAATTTGAATTGACTTGAGGCGCTGATTTATAGTTTATTGGCTAAAAATACCCCTTTTTTTATTGGTTTAGGTTTCCTTAAAACTTCAAAAAGGATGCTCAAAAGTTAAAAAATCATCAAAATTTATTTTTTATTTCCCTTCAATTTTAACAAGTTATTAACATAAAATTTCATTTTTATTTATTTTGAATATAGCGGTTAGCTACTAAATATGTTAATAAAATGACAATATGTTAACTTAGTGCAACTAAATTTGTTTATATGATAACAAGGTTATTGAATAGTTAATTTATTGTTAATCAATTAATTATTGTAATATTGATTTACTAATCAATAAATATTTTACAATGGAAAAATTTTTAAACAAGTTATTTGATCTTCCTCAGCTGATCAATTCAAAATTACCTGGAAACACTTTTAATTCTTGGGTTCAAGAATCAGAAGGAAATATCCCAAGTTGGGTGGGTAAATTTTACAAAGTGTCAGCCCTTGTGGTTTTGGTAACATCACTAGTAGTAGTTCTTTCACCGATATGGTCTGGTGGAATGGGGGAAGGATTAGGAATTTTAGCAAATGTTCTTTCTATGTTGATATGGGTTTATGCGGCATTTCCTATTTCTCAGGTTATAAGAGCAGCTGGAGATAGCTTGGCATCATCTAAGAGTGGAATCGTTGATTTCGTTTTTAAAGACTTAGCAATTGCTAATATTAAAGTATTAGGGCATGTTGCTGCTATAGTTGCCTTGTTTGGTGCTTTTGCGATGACTCTGTCTTGGGTTACTTCAATGAATGTTTCTGGAGACTTTGGTACAGGATGGGTTTCGAATATTGGGTATGCGTATACTTTGCCAATGGCTGCTACAGCTGAATTAGCAAATCTTTTAAGCCTTGAGTTTATTGGAGATATTTTAACTCAAAAGTGGGCAAATTGGGATCCTACAATGGTTGCTGGAGATGCTTGGAGTATGAGTGGTTTCTATTCTGTTGTTTGGGAGTATGTAGGTGTAGCTGTAGTTTTAGCGAAACTTTATGTTGCTTTAGCAATATATAAATTCTTCTATAGTATTATTTCTAGTTTAGTAAATTGGATAAAAAGCCCATATTTACCATTTAAAATGAAATAATAATTTTATATAAGGTACAGTTATTATTAGATAGCTGGTCTGAAAATAATTTTAAATAAATACCCAAGAAATGTTTTATATATTTCTTGGGATTTTATTTCATCAATATTTTTTTTGCACTTCCTAATTAGATATGGTAAGCAATTTTTAAATAAGCAATACAATATACGAATCCCCTAAGTCAAGTTTTACCTCTATCAACAGCTTCATCTATATATTTAGTTACTAAGAAAATTAACCTCCCATTAATGGTTTTTAGCTCCGCTATTTTTAAAATTAACGAGTAAAAATCAACTCATTTCCAGTAGACATTTCTTCAGAAAAACGGTATCTATCCACATTAAAACCTTTTAAATCTTCAATGGTTTTAACATTATGATCAATAATATAACGTACCATTAATCCACGTGCTTTTTTCGCGTATGTCATAACAATTTTATATTCCCCATTTTTAAAATCTTTAAAAACAGGCGTAATCATTGGTACTTTTAAAACTTTTTTAGGAATCACTTTAAAGTATTCTGAACTGGCTAAGTTTATCAATAATTCATCATCTTCTAATTCTTCATTTAGAGCTTTCGCAACAGTGTCATCCCAAAATTTGTATAGGTTTTCAGTGCTACCGACTTTTAGCTTTGTTCCCATTTCTAAACGGTATGGCTGAATTAAATCCAACGGTTTTAACAATCCATATAAACCAGATAAAATTCGCAGACCTTCTTGTAACAATGGTAGTTTTTCATTTTTTAAAGAATTGACATCGATTCCTTGAAAAACAGCACCTGTAAAAGCATAGATTGCTTGTTTTGCATTTTTAGTTGAAAAAGGAGTTTCCCAAGTTTGATTTCGGATATAATTCAAAGTAGCTAAATCATCAGAAATTTTCATTAATTCTGATAATTTATTTTTTGAAATCGTTTTTAATTTTTTATTCAGTTTTTCTGATTGCTCTAAAAAACGAGGCTGTGTATGTAAATCTGTAGGTACTTTGCTTTCAAAATCTAAAGATTTTGCTGGAGATATAATGATTTTCATTGAATGTTCTATTAACAATGTAAAAATACAATTGAAAAAAGAAACCGCAAACTTTTTAAGAATGTAATAACTGATAACAAAATAACAATTGCTGATGTAGTTCTATTAGACCAATTTAATCACAACTTTTTTAAATTTAAAATAACTTCGTCTTTGATACGGCATTTTATATCTAAATTGGTATTCGTTAGTTTTAGACTTTAAAAACGACGAAAACAGCATGAGCAAATCCTTACTTTTTTTACCCGACATTTCTGGCTTCACAGAATTTGTTCAAACTACAGAAGTAGAGCATAGTCAGCATGTAATTTCCGAATTATTAGAAGTTTTAATAGCTGCAAATACAGAAGAATTACAGTTAGCAGAGATTGAAGGGGACGCCTTGTTTTTTTATAAAGAAAACGAAATTCCTTCTTTAGAAAGATTGTTAGCTTTATCAGAACATATATTTACGGCATTTTATAATCATTTAAAATTATTAGAAAAGAACAGAATTTGCCCTTGTAACGCTTGTTCATCAGCGCCTAAATTGCAATTAAAAATTATTGCACATTGTGGCGATTTACAGTTCTTAACGGTTCAGAATAATAGAAAACCTTTTGGGAGTCAGGTGATTGAAGTACACCGGTTAATGAAGAATTCTGTAGAAAGTTATAACTATGTGTTGTTTAGTAAAGAATTAACAGAAAACATTGGTTTGTCTGGCAATTATCAATCAAAATTGTACGATTTTAAAAAAGGAAATGATACGTATGATGGCAAACAATTAGATTATTTATTTTCTGTAATTGATAACAGTAATTTAAAATTAAAGCCATTTCTTACAGTAAATAAAGTTGTTTTTAACAAGCCACCAACCTTTACTTTTGAAAGGGAATTCCCTGTTTCTGTGGCTAATTTATTGGAGTCTATAACTAATTATTCGATCAGAAAAGAATGGACAGATGGTGTTGATAAAATTGACTTTAATGAAAACGAAGTTACAAGATTAGGTTCTGAACACGTGTGTGTTATTAATGAGAAAAATTTAAATTTTGTAGTGGTTACCAAGGCTGTAAAGCCAGGGCAATTCGTTTATGGAGAAATGACAGAAAGTCCACTGCTAATAGATAAAATACATCAATTTTATATTATAACTCCATTGTCTTCAGGTGCTTGTGGTTTGGTTTTGGAAACTTATATTGAAGTAAAATCACCAATTAAGAAGTTGTTGCTTTTTTTAATTACCAAAAAGATACTCAAGAATAATATAGAAAAAGGAATGCATAAATTATTTGATTTCGTGAAAGCCAAGAATAATTTATAAGGCTATTCAAACTATTTAATTTATCTTGGGTCAAAGAATAGAAACTAACAAACCATTACTTGAGTAAAGACGCTGATCTTGTAAAAAAATTACAAAATCCTGCACTAAAAGATATCGCTTTTAGTGAGCTGCTCGATGTCTATCAAGAACGTTTGTATTGGCACATTCGAAAGATAGTTACAACGCACGAAAACGCTGATGATGTTTTACAAAACACATTTATTAGAATCTATAAAAACATTCAAAAATTTGAAGGAAATAGTAGTTTGCATACATGGATGTATCGAATTGCGTACAATGAATCTATCCGTTTTTTAGAGAATAATAATAAAAAAAGATATGATCATATTGATGCCATTTCTGAATCTCATTTAGAAGTTTTATTTGAAGATGAATATTTTGATGGAGATGAAGTTCAGAAAAAACTTACTACTATTATTGCCGGATTTACAGAAAAACAACAAAGAGTTTTTCAAATGAAATACTTTGATGACTTAAGTTTTAGAAAGATATCTGAAATTTTAGAAGTATCAGAAAGCACCTTGAAATCGACATATTACACAACCGTAAAAATTATTGAAGAAAAAATATTTTTATAAATCCAAACTATTTATAACAAGTTGGGTCTAACTTATATATTATGGAAAAATCAACAGAAAATAACAACAAACAAAACTTTCTAAAGGAAGGTTTTAAAGGTGATATTTCTAAACATCATAAAAAATATTTAGGGACAGAGATTCCTGAAGGATATTTTACAAAATCTAAAAGCTCAATTTTAGACAAGATAAAAGAAGATGTTAAAATTGAAGTGTCTATAGCAACTAAAAAGCAATTGGTTTTTTGGATGCGACCTCAGTTTAAATATATCGCAGCAGCATCTTTAGTCTTTATTTTTAGTGTAACCGTTTGGTTACAAAGTTTTAATAAAACAGATGTTTTAGATGAAACTAATTTTGAGTTGTTCGCTTTTTCTGATGACGTTCTAATTGAATCTTTATTAGTAGATGAATCTGAAATTGAAGCATTTACGGATGCTACTTTGTTTAATGAAATCTTGGTTAAAGCAGAACTTTCTGAACAAAAATTAGATAATTTAGTGCTAGATAACTTAATGTTAGAAGATTCATTATTAGATAATTATATTGATTATCGATTGATCGAAACTCTTGTTTTGTAAAAATAAAATAAAAATTTTCAAACTATTTTAAAAAGTTCAGTTCTAAGGAATAGAAACAATTATTAATTAAAAACTTAAAATTTATGACAACTTCAATTTCTAAAAAGAGTATTTTTAAATCAAGTATTCTATTTTTTACACTTACAGCCATTATTTTATCAGCTTTATTATTTACATCTTGTTCTGATAACTCAGACTTAACGTCAGATGATACTGCTTTAATCAAAAAGATTGAAATTGCTGCAAAAACGACAATAGATGTAACTGGATTACCATCTGCAACTGATAACGCTTTTAACGGCGATTTATCTGATAGTTTTGCGGAAAATGTAGAATTAGCAAATGGTTTAGGTTATAAAGTATCAATAATTTCAGATAATGATGAACGTGCGGAAAAAGATGCGTCTGTTTATTTTAATTTAGAAGGAAGACAATTAGAGGATAGAAGAGAAAACTCTATTAGAAGAAGACATAGATGTTTTAGTTTCTCTTTTTCAATAACTTTTTTCATGCCAGATAACTCTACAATCACTCTAGAAAGTAGAGAAGATTGGGTTTTAGTAAAACAATGGTATCGTGCAAACCCTGATGCAAATGAGCGTCCAGAATTAATTTTCCCTGTTGATATTATTTTAAATGATGGAACAATACAAACATTATTAAATATTGATGAATTAAGAGATGTTAAAAGTGCTTGTAGAGAAAATAGAAGTCAAAGAAAATGTTTTAAACTTGTATTGCCAGTTAGTTTTACGATGCAAGATGCAACTGTAATTGATGTTACTGAAAGAGCTGATTTTAGATTACTGAAAGAATGGCATATTGCAAATCCGGATGCTACAGAAAGAGGAAGTTTAAATTTTCCAGTAGATGTAGAATATAGAGACGGCACTAT
>Ga0308010_1001838_pt1 | contig 11414 bp, 12 predicted proteins | sample Neamet129_FD_202368 | JGI IMG/M metagenome (GOLD analysis project Ga0308010, IMG submission 202368) | Marine microbial communities from water near the shore, Antarctic Ocean - #129 | ecosystem: Environmental > Aquatic > Marine > Unclassified | place: Southern Ocean | collected 2014-07-24 | reverse complement strand
AAAAAATGTTAAAGCTAATTATTTGAGTCATATTTTATTTTCAGATTTATTATCTTATTCAAATTCAAATGCTAAATTAATTGCCACTGGTAATGTTCGTGGAGAAAGTATAGAAAAAGGAGAGTTCGCTGCAGATAATGTTGAGTACGATTTATTGGGAAAAAATTTAAATTTTTCAATGTTTGGTAAAGAAAGAGTAAACATAAAACTTAAAAATTAATGAAAAAAGGTTTCAGGATAATTAAATTTAAGAAGGACAAACCTGTCTTTCAAATCAAAGATATTAGTAAATCTTATGATGGTAGACCTATCTTAAAAAAAATTAGTATGGATCTTTATCCTGGTGAATGTGTAGGATTATTAGGTCCCAATGGTTCGGGTAAATCAACTCTGTATAGTACTATCATTGGTGAAATTTATGCGGATGTAGGAAAAATAATTTTAAATGGTAAAGAAATTCAAGACCAACCTATACATCTAAGAGCCAAAGCTGGACTTGGATATTTAAGTCAACAACGAAGCGTATTTGACATGAGTGTTTACGATAATCTTTTAGGAATTTGTCAATTAGTGATTAAAAATTCTGAAAATCAAATTAAATTGACTGAAAAACTGCTTGACGAGTTTAACCTGCAACATTTAAGAAATATTGAAGCAGCAAATTTATCAGGTGGAGAAGTAAGAAGGTTAATGCTTGCACGTCTGTTAATCAATAAACCGAGTGTTGTATTGCTGGATGAGCCAATGGCAGCATTAGATCCTATTGTTGTTCAAGATATCCAAAAGTATATTTTAAAACTACAAAGTTATGGTTGTGCAATTTTAGTGACAGATCACCAGGTTAATAATCTTTTTGATATTGTTGATAGAGCGTATGTGCTTGGTGAAGAATCTATTATTGCCCAAGGTACGCCATCTGAGATTTTAAAATCTTCAAAAGCAATTGAACTATACTTTGGATCTGCTTATAGAACTTAATTGTAATGTTAAATAAAAGTTTTTCACTTTACGTTTCTAATCCAATCAAATCTTACAATAAAACTATACGGGTTGATTCTGATAAATCTATTTCTATTCGATCTTTTTTGATTGGAGCTATAAGTCATAATATTTCTGAAATAAAAAATGTTTTAGAATCTGATGACGTTTTTTCTTGTATTAGCTGTTTAAGAAAACTAGGCGTTAAAATTGATAAAGTGAAAGCAAAGCACTATCTTATTTACGGCAAAGGCCTAGGCTCTTTTTATGCAAAAAAAGGTAGCGTTCTAGACTGTGGAAATTCAGGAACTTTAGCCAGACTGCTAATGGGTTTGCTATCAACAAACCCAGATATTCAAGTTAACATCAAAGGAGATCACTCTTTAAATAAAAGAAATATGACTAAACTCATTGATCTTATGCATGAGTTTGGTGCAACTTTTTTACCTAAAAATAAAACTAATTTTCCTTTAACTCTAATTTCTTCTGAAATACCTATCGGTATAGAATATAGAGCGGGTGTATCTGCGCAGCTCAAAAGTGCTGTCATACTTGCAGGGCTTAATGCCAATGGTGTAACTAATGTGATTGAAGAAAAGCAAAGCAGGGATCATACTGAAAATATGTTGCTACAAAGCCCTAGTGTTTTAAAAATTAAAAAGAATAACAAAGAACAAAATCAAATAAAAATTTATGGCAAGAATCATCTCGAATCTTTAAAGATTGAAGTCGGAGGTGATCCAAGTTCTGCTGCTTTTTTTACAGCCTTAACTTTACTAACTCCCAATGCTTGTTTAAAAATTAAACGTGTTGGCCTAAATCAAAGGCGAATTGGGTTTTATAAACTTTTGAAAAAACATGGAGCTAAAATAAAATTTAAGAATATAAAAACGATTAACTATGAGAAGATAGGTGACATAGAAGTTCAAAATAGTAAGCTAAAAGCTATTAGTGCAAGCCCTGATTATTATGTTTCTGCAACAGATGAATATCCAATTCTTTTTGTGATAGCAGCGTTGACCAAAGGGGTTTCGGTCTTTAGAGGAATTAAAGACTTAGCTAACAAAGAAAGTAATCGAATTGAAGAGATGAAAAAAATATTAAATCAAATTGGTGTCAAGTGTCAATCGACTAAAAATGAAATGAAAATTTTTGGAAGTGCAAACTCCAAAAAGATAAATACTATAATTAAAGTGCCTAACTTGGGCGATCATCGTATTTGTATGAGTACTACTATTTTGTCTTTAGTGACAGGCATAAAAACCGAGATAAAAAATTTTGAAACGGTTAAAACTTCATCACCATCATTTTTAAAAATAATTCAATCACTTGGAGGAAAATTTGAAATTAAAAAAACATCATAAACTAGTCATCGCTGCCGATGGCTCTGCTGCCAGCGGTAAAACTACAGGCGCTAAAAAAATTTCTATTAAATATGGTTTACACTTTTTATCCTCTGGTTTGCTTTATCGTTACGCCAGTTATCAGTTACTAAAACATAAACCTAAAAATACTATTCCTTATCTAAAAAAATGCTTTAGTAGCTTAAGTCTAAAAAATTTAAATAATAAGAATTTACATTTACCTGAAATTTCTGCTCATACATCCATTGTTGCTAAGGATCAAAAAATAAGAAATATTTTAAAAGCTTTTCAAATAAAGTTTGCAAAGAGATATAATAAAGTTTGTATCGAGGGTAGAGATATTGGCACGGTTATTTTACCCAATGCAGATATAAAATTTTTCTTTAAATGCAATTTAGATGTTGCTGCTAAAAGAAGGTTTAAGGAACTTAGAAAAACGAATAAACGTATTACTTTCACTGAGGTTAAAAAAGCTATGCGTATTCGCGATAATTTAGATAAAAAACGTAAAAATTCTCCTTTGATTCAGGCAGAAAATGCGGTAATTGTGCAAACTGATAAGTTAAAAAATATCAAGGGCACGCTAAGTAAATTGTCCGAAACAATCGAAGATAAAATTAAAGAAAAATATGGCAATTGAAACAATTCACGAGGAACTATCTAGCTCACAAAAAGAGTTTGAAAGCCTACTAAACGAAGATTTTAAAGACCGTAAGCTTAAAGAAGGAGAGATCATCAATGCAACTATTACGGAGATCACCAAAAATTTTGTTGTTTGTGACGTAAAGGCAAAAATGGAGGGCATGATTCCGGTTGAGGAATTTAAAAATGATGATGAATTATCAAAATTAACAGTTGGTTCTCAAATTGAGGTCTACTTGGAACGTATCGAAAGTTTTAAAGGCGAAATTGTTATCTCTAGAGAAAAAGCAAAACGTATGAAATCTTGGAACCGATTAGAAAAAGTTTTTGAAACCGGTGAAGAAATTACAGCTTATATTACTGGAAGAGTTAAAGGTGGATTCATAGCAACTTGTGATGGCCTACCAACCTTCATGCCTGCGTCACAAATTGATGTAAAACCTCTTAAAAAATTTGACCATTTAATGAATGTGCCTTTAAAAGTTATCGCTACGCGTATTGATAAAGTTAGAGGTAATGTTTGCACAAGTAGAAGAGCTGTTTTAGAAAAAAGTAAGGATATTGACGCCAAAGAAGCTTTAAAAAATTTAAATGAAGGTGATATTATTGAAGATGCAAAAGTGAAGGCAACTACGGATTGGGGAATTTTTTTAGATATTAATGGTATCGATGCATTACTACACGTCTCAGATTTATCTCATGGCAGGGTAAAAAAACCCTCGGACCTAGTAACAATTGGTCAATCTATGAAAGTAAAAATTACAAAAATTGATAAAGAAACCAATCGTGTTTCTGCTTCAGTTAAAGCTTTAACAAAAGATCCATACGATAATTTAGAGAAAAAATATAAAATTGGTTCAATTTATACAGGAATTGTAACCAAACTTATGGATTATGGTGCGTTTGTAAAGTTAGAAGATGGTATTGAAGGATTGATTCATAGCTCTGAATTGTCTTGGACAAATAAAAATGTTCAACCTGCTAAAATTTTAGTGGCCTCTCAAGACGTGAAAGTAAAAATAGTAACTATCGATAGTGGTGCTAAAAGAATATCTTTGTCTTATAGAGAAACTTTGCCAAACCCATGGAAAGATGTTGAAGGCAAAGTAGGGTCAGTTGTTGAAGTAACGATAAATAATATTACAGATAAAGCTATTTTTGCAGATTTAGATAACGGATTAACCGGTATGTTACATCATAGAGAACTTTCTTTTCAGGAAGAAAATCAAGACCTTAAAAAATTTAACAAAGGTCAAAAAATAAAGGTTAAAATTGTAGAATTAAAAGATGATAAACTTAGATTCTCAGTACGAGCACTTGAAAAAGATCCTTTTGATTGGTTTAAACAAAACAGTAAAAAAGAAGGATCAATTATTACTACAAGAGTGCATGAAGTATTAAAGACAGGAGTAAAAGTATCAATAGATGAAAACAAACATATTATTGTTATGATTAAGAAGAATCAGCTAGCAAAAGAAACAGCTGATGCTAGACCAGAAATTTTCGTACCAGGTAATGCTTTAGATGCAATGATTACAGATTTAGATTTAGATAAAAGAGAAGTTTTTTTAAGTGTTAAAGCGGCACAAATTTACGAAGAAAAAGGCTTAGTAGCTAAATTTGGAGCAAACGCTGCTAAATCAGGTGCAACACTTGCGGGTATATTCCAAAAAGCTTTAGGAAAGACACCAAAAAAGAAAAAGGAAGAAAAATAATTTTTGGTTAAGTCAGAGATTGTCAAACAACTACATCGAAAACATCCTGCCTTAAACCGTTCTCACATCGAGGCTATCGTTGATATTATGTTTAATACCATTACTGATAGTCTAATTAAACATGAGCATATTGAGCTTAGAAATTTTGCAAGATTTTCAGTGAAAACAATTAAGGCTAAATATAATGCCAGAAACCCTAAAACGGGTGAAATTATTTATGTCCCAGAGAAGAAAAAAGTTTCCTTTAAAATGTCAAAACATTTAAAACTAGAAATAAATAAAAAATGAAAAAAAACATATTCTTAGCTTTAGACTTTAATTCATTAGACAAGGCTTTAGATATAACCCATCAAACAAAAAAATATTTAGCTGGAATCAAAATAGGCTTAGAGCTCTACAGTACTATAGGATTAGAAGGGATTAAAGAATTTGAAAAATTTAAATTACCTATTTTCTTAGACACCAAAATTTTTGATATACCAAATCAAGTGGCCAGAACTATTAAAGTCATCTCAAAACTTGAAGCTGTTAAATATTTTACTATTCATGCGTTGGGCTCTTTAGAAATGTTACAAGTGGCACAAAAAGCAGCAAAAGGTACTAACTTAGAATTTTTAGCAGTTAGTGTCTTAACTTCGTGGGTTAAAAAAGACCTAGAACAAATTGGTGTCATGAGCGAAGTTAAAGACCAAGTAAAATTGTTAATTAATCTTGCCTGTAAAGCAAAACTTTCTGGCGTGATTGCCTCAGCAAAAGATATTCCCCTTGCACGACAAATATCAAAAGAGATTAAGATCTTTTGTCCCGGTATTCGAGTCGATCATAATACTCAAGATCAAAAAAGAACTTTAAGTTATAAGGAATTTAACGCTATTGCAGATGATAAATGTTATGCTGTCATTGGTCGACCAATCTACGAAGGTAATGCCTTAGAAAACATCAAAACCATTATTAACTCAGCAAATTAATGCAAGCAAAAGTATGTGGCCTAACAACAATGGAACAAGTTGAAACTTGTGTTTCGTATGGTGCAAATTTTTGTGGTTTTATATTAAATTACAAAAAAAGTCATAGATTCATTAATTACCAAACAGCAGCAAAGTTAACGCAGATAAACAAACAAAATACCTCTTATGTAGGTGTTTTAGTTAATCCCACAAAAGAAGAGCTTAAAATATTTTCTAATCTTAACTTAGATTATTTTCAAATTTATGCAGATTATTCAAAAGAACAAATAAATGAAATTAAAAATAATTATAAAAAAAAAATAATTATGTCTCTTCAAATTAAGCACGAACAAGATGTTCTGAAATATAAGATTTATGAAAAAGTAGTAGATATTATTCTCTTCGATAGTTCCGGTTTACATCGATCTTTAAGTTGGAATTATGATTGGATCAAACGTGTGCCATCTTCCATTGTAAAAATGCTAGCAGGTAATATCAATATGGATATGCTTAAAAATATAAAAGAAATAACAGACATTGTTGATGTTTCTGGAGCTTTAGAAACAGATAAAGTAAAAGACTTAAATAAAATCAAAAATTTTTTAAATAAAGTAAAGCAAATTAATGATTAAAATAAAAAAAAACATACTTTTAATAGATCAACATGACAAAGATGGAATATATGCTAAAAAATTTGGTGGCTCGTATGTTCCCGAAACCTTAAAAAAACCTATTGAGGATTTAACTAAACTTTTTCAGAAATTACGTCACGATAAAAAATTTATAAAAGAAAGAGATTATCATTTTAACAATTACATAGGTGCTCCTACACCTTTTGTTAAACTGCAAAATTTAACTAGACACCTTGGTGGGGCTCAAGTCTGGGCTAAAGTAGTGTCGGATGCCAATGGTGGGGCTCACAAAATTTATAACGCAACTGTACACTGCCTTATTGCAAAAAAGGCTGGGAAAAAATATGTTGTTGGTGATACAGGAGCTGGTTACGCTGGGAAAATGCTTAGTATGGCTGCTAAAAAATTCGGTCTAAAATGCAAAGTTTTTATGGGTGCTAAAGATATTAAACGACAAAAACCAAACGTTGATGCTATGAAAAAAAATGGAGCTGAGATTGTACCTGTTTATTCTGGCAGCCAAACACTTGTAGATGCAGTTAGTGAATGTATGCGTTATTGGGTTGCAAATTGTCAATCCACACACTTGGTAGTCGGTTCTACAGTTGGACCTAATATATTCGTAAAAATTTGTGCCTGGAGTACTGCTCAAATTTCTAGAGAGTTAATGGTTCAAATGAAAAATGTCTTTGGTAGAATTCCTCAACGCGTGAAACTAATTAATTGTGTAGGTGGCGGAAGTTCTGCCATGGGATTTTGGAATGAGTTTATGGATTATAACCCTAAACAAATTGAATTTATTGGTGTTGAAGCCGGTGGACCGGCAAATAGTAAACATCATGCCGCTCCATTATCTAATAATGCAAAAATTGGAATACTACACGGCGCTAAACAATATGTAATGCAAGATAAAGAGGGTCAAATTAGTGCAACTGAGTCTATCTCAAGCGGTTTGGATTACCCTGGAATTTCTCCTCTTCATTGTTTTTTAAAAGACGCAAAAAGAGCGAAGTATACTTCTGCAACTGATGAAGAAGCTTTATCAGCCTATCAATTAGTTACTAAGTTAGAAGACATTTCTCCTTCACTAGAACCTTCTCATGCTTTTTCAGAGGCTATTAAACTTGCACCTAAATTAAACACTTCAACAATAATTGTTGTTAATAGTTGTGGGGATTCTTTGAAAGATAAATTTATTATTAAAAAAAGATTAGGAAGTTACAAGAGATGAGTTCTAAAATTTTTGAAGCCTTCAAGCAATGTAAGAGAGAGAAGAGACCGGCTTTATTAACTTATACTGTTGCTGGCGATAACACTAAAAATAAGTCATTAGAAATTATTAAATCTATAGCTCAATATGCTGATATTATTGAATTAGGTTTTCCTCACAATACTCCGGTAGCCGATGGAGGGCAGATTCAAGAAAGTTCACACCGTGCTTTAAAAAATGGAATTAAGCTAGATGATATTTTTAAAATTGTTAAAGATTTTAAAAAAAGTGAATATGCTAAACCTTTAATTCTAATGGGTTACTTTAATTTAATTCTTCAATACGGACAAATATCATTTCTGAAACAGTGTAAAAAAGTGGGTGTTGATGGGCTAATTGTTGTGGATCTGCCATACCCAGAAAATAAATCTTTTGCCAATCTGTGTAAACAGTATGGTGTAGTTTTTGTCCAATTGTTATCTCCAACAACATCTAAAGAAAGAATAGAAAAAATTGTCAAAGATTCGCATAATATGATTTATTATATTAGTATGCTTTCAACGACCGGTGGCAAACTCAACGTATCGCCAAAAAAAATACTAGCCAACTACAACAAAATAAAAAAGGTTAACTCTAAGAAAAACTTAGTAATTGGTTTTGGTATTACCACAAAAACTATTGCAAATTTAAAGAAAGCAGATGGCTTGGTGGTAGGTAGCCAATTATGTGGAGAAATTACGCGATCCTTGCAAATTCGACAAAATCCTGTCACAAACTTGAGTAGAATGGTACTTAACTTAAAGGAGAAAATAATTTGAACTGGATTACAAAATTTATAAAACCTAAAATCGAATCTTTGTTTAAAAAGAAAACCGCAGATTCTGATCAGATTTTATGGACGACCTGTGAGTGCAAAAATCTTATTTACAAAGAAGAATTACAAAAAAACTTTAATTGCTGCCCTAAATGTGGTGCGCATCATAAATTAAGTTGTGTTGAAAGATTTAAAATTTTTTTCGATAATGAAGAATATGATCTTATCAATACACCTTTGCCTAAAGATGACCCTATTAATTTTGTAGATACAAAAAAATATACTGACCGACTTAAAACAGCTAGAAAAATTACCAACCAAGATGATGCAGTAATAATAGCGACTGGAAAAGTTGAAAATATTCAAGTGACAGTAGGTGCGCAAGATTTTAGATTTATAGGTGGGTCATTTGGATCGGCAAGTGGCGAAGCTTTTATTTATGGTGTACAAAATGCAATCGATAACAAAAACCCTTTTATTTTTTTTTCATGTTCTGGTGGACAAAGAATGATGGAATCTTCTATTGCCCTAATGCAAATGAGCCGTACTGTTCTTGCGGTTAATGAATTAAAGAAAAATAACATTCCTTTTATCGTAGTATTAACTAATCCAACAACTGGTGGGGTAACTGCATCTTGGGCCATGCTGGGTGATATTTTAATTGCTGAACCCAAAGCGACTATTGGTTTTGCCGGACGAAGGGTTATTCAAGATACAGTAAGAGAAACTTTACCTGAAGAATTCCAAACTGCTGAATATGTCAGAGATCATGGTGGTATTGATCTTGTTGTTGAAAGAAAATATTTAAAATCAACAATCGGTACATTGTTAACTGTTTTATTGAAAAAAGAGGAAACACAGGTTAATACTGACAAATTAAATGTTGTCTCACTCGATACTCTACAAAAATCTTCAAAAGCGTTATAGTAGACGCATTAATCTCGATCTTGAACGTATCCAAAAAGTTTTAACTGCCCTTGCCTATCCACATCTAGATTTAAGATACCCTATTAATATTCTAGGTAGTGACGGAAAAATGAGTACGCTAACTTCTCTTAAATATTTTTTTGAGGCACATAAAAAAAATGTCACTGCATTCACTAGTCCGCATCTTTATGATTTCAGACAAAGGTTCTGGTTAAAAAATAGGTACATTACTCTAAAAGAAATAAAAAAATATACTAAGATAATAGAGTCTACAGGCTTACAATTAACTTTATTTGAACTGCTAACCTGTATTTATATTTTAGCGGCTAAAGAACAAAAAAATATTCATTATCATTTAGTTGAAGCAGGTTTATTGTTTAACAAAGATAGCACAAATTTATGGGTTGAGCCTAAGGCCCAGATTGTAACCAATATTAATTTCCAACATCAAGACTGGGTTAAACCTCAAACGTTAACTGAGATTTGTAGACAAAAACTAGATTCTTTATCTCAAAACACTACTATTTATATAGCAAAACAGGAGCCTAGAACACTAAGGATAATTAAAAGTATTTTAAAGACAAATAAAAGTAAAAAAATTTACGCTTCTCAATTTAGTCTTAAAAAGCTAAAAAATTATTATCTCTACAAGGATCAAAATCACAATATTCCTATTGCATCTAAAACTATTCATTCTGAAGGCCTCATTAACAATCTAGCACTAGCGATTAAAGTAGCATTAGATTTTGGTGTCCCAAGAAAAATTATTATTAAAACTATTCCTGCAATTCAATTTGAAGGTAGAGTTCAGTATCTTACTAAAGGAAAATTAAAGAAGTTACTCAAGCCAAATGAAAATTTGTTAATTGATGGCTGTCATTCTATAGCCAGTGCTAAGAATTTATATAATTATCTTAAAACTCTAAAGGAGCCTGTATACGGAATTTGGGGTATGCAGAAAAATAAATTACCTGATTTATTTATTAAATCATTTAACGGAATATTCAAAAAAATAATTACTGTAACTATTCCAAATGAACCAAACGCTTTAAAAGCAGAGGACCTTCTTTCTGCTAGTCAAAAGTACATGTCTACGAGTATGGCTCCTAATATTCAAACAGCATTAAGACAATTATCTTCTATAGAGAAAAAAACTATCGTAATTTTCGGTAGTTTGTATTTAACAGGAGAAGTTTTAAGTAAAAATTAAATATTCTCTTTGATCCAAGAAACTATATTTGATTTTGTGGTAGCACCAACTTTGGTTGCTTTTAATTGACCTTCTTTAAACAAAAGCATAGTAGGAATTCCACGAATACCATATTTTGTTGGTGAATTTGGTTCTTCATCAATGTTGTGTTTTCCAATTACAACCTGATCTTTCATTTCTTCTGAAATTTCTTCAAGAACAGGACCTATTTGTTTGCATGGTCCACACCACTCTGCCCAAAAATCTACCACAGTAGGTTTTGATGCTTTTAAGACATCTGTTTCGAAATTTTCATCTGTAATTTTTTTTGTGGACATGTTTTTATAAATAAGTATTTTTTAATTAAAGTCAACTAGACAGCGTTGTAAAATTTCTCCATCTCTTCAACGTATGCGTTAATATCATCTAAAATAGCTAAACGGTCCGGTTGTCCTTCCCGCTCGAATTTTTCTCGTAAAGTATCAATTTCAGAATAGGTTCTTGGAATGGTATTCCATTTTTCACTACTAGTGCTTAGAAGTCTTTTAGCAATAGTTCTTTGGATTTCATTATATTCCGTCTTTGGAAGTAATTCTGGTTTTTCTTCATAAATTAAGCGCCTACCAAAATAATGTAATCTTTCATCTTTAAACTTATATAAAATTGAAAGTTTTTTATCCCAATCAGCTTTATGAAATTCCGGCATCATTTTATTGTCTTCAGGACTTGTAAATTTAGTATAGATACTCTCTTCTTCATAGACATCTTCTTGGGATCTAGTCTGCTCTTTTTCTTCAGCTTCGTCTTGTAAAATTAGGCTTATTTTTTCTGCAAATTGTTTGTGATCTTTTATAAGTTTAGCTCTAGCAGCTAATTTTTCCGCTCCTATCATCTTGTATTCTTCAAATTCATTTCCGTATGAAGGATTCATAATGATGGGATGTTTATTGTGTCTAACAGTTCTTAAAAATTTTGGGTTTTTACCCATTGCAACTT
>Ga0308010_1001831_pt1 | contig 11440 bp, 9 predicted proteins | sample Neamet129_FD_202368 | JGI IMG/M metagenome (GOLD analysis project Ga0308010, IMG submission 202368) | Marine microbial communities from water near the shore, Antarctic Ocean - #129 | ecosystem: Environmental > Aquatic > Marine > Unclassified | place: Southern Ocean | collected 2014-07-24 | reverse complement strand
AATATTAAAGACCTTATCTATGCAAGTGGCTCAAGACTAGTCTTTGCCGAAGACACCGCTGGATTTTCTTTATCAAGTAATTATGAAAATTACAGAATTTTAGACTACAATCTAAATAATCCAAATAATGTAGTCTTGGATGGTCTCGAATTAGATTATCAAACACGTTTTTGGTATTTACCTGGTGCACTTAAAGGGTTGGTTTTTAATGCTAATTACACTCTCATAAAGTCTGAGGTGAAATATCCTTTAACTTTTATTGAACAAGAAATATTCTGGTCCCCATTTCAAGTTATAAAGTACAATATTGACACGACATATACTGATAGAATGCTAGACCAGCCTAATGAAATCATAAACGTATCTATTGGATATGATTACAAAGGATTCTCGGGTCGGCTATCCATGCTTTATAATGATGATATTTTTATGAGTACTGCTTTTTGGCCTGAACTTAGACAGCAAACAGATGCATATAGAAGATGGGATTTATCGATGAAACAAAAACTACCGGTAGACGGTCTCTCAATATTTCTTAATGCTAGTAACTTAACAGAAACAAATGATGTTAATAGATACCGAGGGGAAACATCTAGCAATGAGAATTTAAGTTCTGAACAATACTATGGAAAAACTATAGATTTTGGATTTAGATACGCATTTTAATACGAAGGTGTTCTTTCAATGGATTTTAAGTCTCTTATTCTTGATAACATTATCATGCAATACTAACTCAAAAAACTTATTAAATCTTTATCCCATGACTTCTCAACCTATAAAAAACCAAGTTGAGTGGCAAGATAATCTCTATTTTAAAAGAATAAACGAGTTTAAAGAGCACCCAATTGGATTTAATAAGATTGTTTTTTTAGGAAATAGTCTTACTGAGGGTGGGAAAAACTGGAATAAGCGTTTTAACTCAGTCAATATCATCAATCGTGGTATTTCTGGCGATTTCACTTCAGGAATTATAGCTAGGCTCGATGAAATTTTTTATTATCAACCTATCGCTATATTTTTATTAATTGGATTAAATGATATTTTTGGTATCAATGACCCACTAATTACTGCAGAATATGTTGCAGATCAAATTAAACATATTGCAAAACTAATTAAAAAAAACTGCCCCGAAACTAAATTATATGTTCAAACTATTTTACCTATTGATGAAGATCAATATTTGAAAATAAATGGTTCTTACCCAAAGCATAATGAACCACTTCCAGAAAAAATTCGAAAAATTAACAATTTATTAATTAATCACGATTTTAATTTTTATGAACGAATAGACCTTCATACCTCATTTTTAAATAAAGATCAACAAACTATATCTAGTTTATTTAAAGATGGAGTCCACCTTAATGAAGAGGGATATCAATTATGGGCTAAAATAATAAGAAAGCATGTAAAGAATTATACTATCCAAGAAGATATCTTTTGATTGAATCAAACTGAGTTTAGAGAAGTAAAATTTAAGTATTTAGGTTCTCGAACTTTTTTGATAACTTATTTAAAAAATAAGTTTTTCTTGAATTAATCTATTTTTTTCAGCGCTCGAATAAAAACAGTAAAATACAGTTTGGTCTAAGTAAAGCCATTAATTTTAGGCGAGTGCGTTATATAAAGGTAACTAGATCTTTTCCCCAAAATTATCTCCCATCTTTTTGTATCCTATTTTAGGTAATAGAAGATTAAATGTGATACGGTATGAAACAAAAAACCCCATCTTTCAATGGGGTTTTTCTATGCTCCGGAGGAGGGACTCGAACCCCCGACAAAGTGATTAACAGTCACCTGCTCTACCAGCTGAGCTACTCCGGAAATATTTAAAATTGTTTTAAAAAAGCTGGCAAACTTAAGGTGATTTTAAGCTCACTCAAAGTTACATTTCTTTGTCTGCGTACAGTTTTATTTCATTTATAAACATTCCGCTACCAATTTGCTCTTTTGAAATATAGACTTTCCCATCTTCCGTATGTGGTTCGCCTAGAGTTGAATGAATAGATTTTAAGCCACCTAGCCACCATCTTTCATCAACTAGATAGACTAGATCCCCCACATCTGCAGACATTACATCCATATCATTTATTGAAAATTCTACAGTATTCAAGTCACTTTCTTTTTCAAACCACTCAACTTTTATTTTTTCTCCAGCTCTATCATTTGGAGCACTTCCTTTAAAAATTTCTCTAGCTTTATCTAAAGACCAGACTGTCAACCCTTCTATTTTAACTTTCTCAGGTTTAGAAGTTAAGAATCCAACTATCAAACCAGAGGACGCGCAAACAAACGTATTATATAAAGCTCTTATATATGAATATGGCCTTTCGGGACTAAACTCTATACCATGATCAAATGGAGCTATAAATATTTGGGGATACTTACTACCAATTGCCATTAAAATAGCACCGCCCAAAAATGTTGCTATCGCAGCAGGCGTATTATATCGTCTCCAAAAGATACCCAAGAAAATAGCAACGACAAGTGGAGGTGTCATCGTACTATGAAAAAAACCATGAGCTTCGTATAGAGTTGGAAAATTATTGAAAAAGACAGTACTTATCGCACCAACAGCAGTTGCTCCGGCTGAAACAATCATTGCTACATGCAAATAATGTTTATCATCCTTTCCTTTGACTAGGGGTCTATAGATGTCATTTATAACAACAGCTGCGACGGCATTGATCAAAGTATCGACTGTTGACATTAATGCTGCTGCTACCGCAGCAATAACAAAAGCAAAAACAATTTCACTTCCAGTAATAAGATAAGCAACTTGCGTAAAAACATGATCTAACTTTGTTGAAGCATTCCAAGCTTCAGGAGTAACAAGACTAATCGCTTTACCTGTCCATCCGGCATTAGAAACAACTATGGTAGAAATTGGTAATAGTATTAAAACATTAAAAGCGGCAGCTTTTCTTCCTTCATGCACAGATTTACAAGCCATAAACCGCATAATTAGACCCTGGTTCATAAACAAAAAGCCAACGGATCCGGCAACACCATCTTGCCAAAATATTCCAACAAAATTAAAATCTGGTGGTTTATTAAAATTAGCTAAAGGTAATTTAAATTCAGGTGAAAGAACATTCCAAAAAATTGAAAAACCACCTACATAATTAACCCCTAAAATAAAAATAAAAATTCCAGCAAAAATCAGAATAAAGCCTTGAGCTAGATCTGTAAAGATAACAGCCGTTTGACCTCCAAACGTAATGTAAATACCCGAAATAATTGCAACGATAAAAATAACAGTATATAAATCTAAACCCATTAACGGTTGCAATGTTTTTCCCATAGTAAGAAATCCAATTGCGATATAACCGATCATATAACCAAGAATTGCAATGGTTGCTAAAACTCGAACTCCAGAGTTAAATCTTCTTTCAAAATAATCAGGAATAGATCTTATTTTTGTGTAGTAAACAATAGGTAACCAGCCAAACAGAAAAAATGGCATAAAAAACCAGTCATTCATATAAGTCATTGTTGATGAAAAACCATGTTCGTATGCTTTTGAAGAGTATTTTAAAAAGCTATGGCTTCCAACTCCTGTTGCAACTATTGACATTGTAACTAACCACCAAGAAAATCTTCGTCCACTAAAAAAGAAATCTTGGGTTGTTTTATTATATCTTGCAAAAAAAGAACCGAATCCTAAGACTAAGGTAAAATAAGCTAAAATGACAGCCCAAAAATAAGGGGAAGTTTGTATAACAGGTTCCATCAAGAATAATTTTTTGGTTTTTTAAATACGAAAAATAAAAGTTTTAAACTTAATAAAGATATAATTAGAAAAATCAATATTGCGGGTATAATCTGGTTGATAGCTAAAAGAATAAAAAAGCTATGTATACTAACATAATAGATAAAACCAAATAAAAGGATGTAAAACCATTTCTTATGTCTTACTCTCTCTACCTTTATTGATTGAGATTTACTTATGATATACATCCCAATAATGAATATCAAACCACCAACACCATAAAGATACAAAAAGGGTAACCATATTCTATTAAAATCAAGCATCTTAAATTATATCTAGCTCATCAAAATGAGGCTTTAGTTTTTTCCATGAATCTGTTAAACCTTCAACAATTACTTTTGTGTTACCAACAACTGGCATAAAGTTCGTATCTCCATTCCATCTAGGTACTATGTGGTAGTGGAGGTGCTCTTCAATTCCAGCCCCACCTGCTTTTCCTATATTCGCACCAAAATTAAAGCCATCTGCTCTAGCAGTTGTCCTTAATATATTCATTATCTGATTTGCTAACCACATTATTTCTTTGTTACAAGTTGGAGTTATGGAATTCGTATCAGCAGTATGTCGATATGGAGCTATCAACATATGGCAATTTGAATATGGGTATAAATTCATCAAAACGTATGACTCTCGTCCTCTAAATAAAACAAGATTCTTTTCATCCTCTTCAGGTTTCGATTTACTACAAAAAATACATTCCTCTTCTTTTGGAGTTTCTATGTAGTCCATTCTCCAAGGAGCCCACAACTTATTGTTCATATGAATCCAATATCTGGCTCATTTAAGTTCCAAACTCTTCGAATTCATTATATAACCTATTCTTTTTCATTAGATTAAATCTTGATAACCATTTTCATTTAAAAGTATAACTAAATCTTTTACACTTTCCACCTTTTTTTTTGGAACTACTAATGTTGCATCAGGTGTATTTATAACTATAATATTATCTAGACCCAATATTGCAGTAAATTTTTCACTCGATTGAATCAGGTTATTATGCCCATCCATAACCTTTCCATTCCCTCTTATAATATTTCCTTCTTTATTAGGACTTAAAACATCATAAAGTGCACTCCACGATCCAATATCATTCCAAGTGAAAGAAGAGGTAACAACAAAAATATTATCAGACTTTTCTAATAGGCCATAGTCAATTGATTCTGGTTCTATATGTTCCCATAACTCATCAATTGACTTATTTTCTTTTAATTTTTTAGAAATTCTATTTAAAGTATCTTTTAAATCGGGCATCGTTTTTTCAAGACAATTCATAAAGGTATTGACCTTCCAAAAAAACATCCCAGCATTCCAAACAAAATCACCACTTTCTAAAAACCTTTCTGCAAGTTTTTTATGTGGTTTTTCAGCAAAGGTTCTAACTCTGTATGCATCCATATGCCTTTCTTCACTATTTTCATCATATTGAATGTATCCATATGCCGTAGATGCATGACCCGGCTTAATACCTATTGTCACTAAATTTTTGTCTTTTTTTGCTAAATGATCAGCGGTATTTATAGCTTTTTCAAATTCATGATGCCCAACGATTAAGTGATCTGCTGGAAAAACGCCCATTACTGTTTCTGGGTCTTCTAATTCAAAATGCGTAGCCATTAAACCAATTGCTGGAGCAGTATTTTTTCCTGAAGGCTCAACTAATATATTTTTTTCCGGTACCCCTTCAATTTCTTTTAAGATTGTTTGATGAAGTTCTTTTCTGGTAATAATATAAATATCTGTGACTTTTTTTATTTTTTGCAAACGATCCACCGTCATTTGAAGCATGGAACGATCCCCAACAACTTTTAATAATTGCTTTGGGTAAAGAGATCGGCTATATGGCCAAAATCGTGTCCCGCTTCCACCGGCTAGAATTACACATTTCATATTATTCCATTCCTAAATTTATTCCGTTGATATCTAAATCCCAGTTTGATCTAATTTGAATCGTATCGGGATATATCGAAAACCACTCTGCTGGTATAAACGGATCAATATTCCCATATGAGTACTTGTTATTTATGTCTAAATCTCTAAAAAACATTAAAGAATATTCACCTTCTGGTATTTTATCCATCTTAAAAAGAGTATCTGAGTTGATAACGACATTATATTTTATTGTGCTCGATTCAAATGATTTTAATTCTGCGATAAAATTTTGATTAGAGGTATTTATAGCTGACAGGTTTAATGTTCCAAATTTTTGAAACGATCCTGTTTCAAAAACAAGAACATCTAGAGAATCTTTCAAGTTTTTAGAATAAATAGGTTTTAAAAGACTCGGATTTAATTCAACATGATATTTTGTTTTTTGTTTCCAGTTCTGATCTGGAGTGACTTCTAACAAAAGAGGTGAACGCCACTTCAATGCATGGGTAATGTTTGTGCTATCTTCATATAGAATCAATAAATCGCTATTAATTGTTGTATCCATCAAACTAGAAAAAACGATTTCTAATCTAACTATTTCATCTTGATTTATTTTTAAAATAAAATTTTTATTTGGCTTAATAATATTAACATTATTTGTATCTAAAAGCGTAGTCACTTTAACCCTTATCTTGGCTGAATCTAATATTGTAGTATATTTATCATATATACCCTTACATAAAATAGTTGCATAATCTGTTAATGAATCATTTACAAGAAAATGTAGTTTTTTATGATCGAGAGGGTCAATAAAAGAATAATAATTTAAAATATTTTCATTATCATCAAAAATAGTTAATGGAATATGTTTTGAACAGTTATCTGAAAATAAGATTACTCCCCATTTGTCATTTTTCCATTCAATAGAATTAATTTTAAAAGAATTTATTTTTTCGGGCATCTGCAAATTTATACCATTAAGTGTTGACCCTTCATTTATATTAATTACGGGGATCCAACTTAAACCATAAGTCATTCTTTCTTGAAAAATAGGAGATCCTGACATTGATTGATCTACAAGACTTAATATATAATCACCTTTGGAAAGGTATTTAAATTGGTAAGATCCATCATCCGACGCATCTATCATGTATTCTGGCTTTCTTTTGTAAAAATTTTCTTTGTCATTTAAATCTTGAATTTTCCACAGGTTTAAAGATCCTGGTTGTAAAGATTCAACTTTACCTGAAATAGAACCATTATCAATTTTCCCCCCAGTTGAGAATGCTATTTGCTCGCCTTGGGAAATCTTAATGTTATGTTCATCCGTTAAATTTCGGTTAATCATAATAATATAAGTTTGATTTTTTATTAAGGAATCAACTAACTCTATCGTTATTTTTTTCTTTTTATAATACAATAATGGCTTCTGAATAGGCGCAGGTAAAATTTTTATTGATTTTTGAATGCTGTTTGAGTTCAAATATTCTGAAAATTCTAGCACAATTTGTTGATCTAAAAAATTAGTTTTTCCATTTTCGGGAAACGTAGAAATTAAAAATGGAGGTGTAATATCTTTAGGTCCTCCATTAGGACTTTGAATTGCTGCGCAAGACATCAATAAAAATAAAAACCCATTTAATAAATACTGCTTCTTCACCTTTTTAAGTATCATTTAGATTGATCGGAATTTCTTTATTATAGCTTATACCTCTTTCTGAAATATTTAAAGTTATACACCAAACTTTTACACCAACATGATATGCTTCTTTTAGAGCTTTGCAAAATTTAGTATCTCTATTCCACATTGGCTTAAAAGAGACAGCATCAGGTCTTTGGCAAACAAATAGAATGCCAGTTTTTTTATTTTCTCCTACCATTTTTTTTAATGCATTAACGTGTAGTTTACCCCTTAAAGTAACAGCATCAGGAAACTGAGCTATTCTATCTTTGACAAATGTAACAGATTTTACTTCCAAAAAGAAATCATCGCCTAATTCATCTTTTAGTAAAAAATCAAAACGATGTCTCCCAACAGTTATTTCAGGTCTTTGTAACTTAAAATTTTTTAAAATTGGTATTTCATTTTTTATTAAGGCTTCTTTAACAAATTGATTTGGGAGTGTTGAAACTAGTGAAATTAATTGTCCTTGATGACTTACCATTACCGTGGAATATTTTGTTTTCCTTTTTTTATCATTAGATTTTCTAACAAGTAAATCTGCACCTGGTAAGAGAAGTTCTTTTAAACGTCCAGGGTCAGCTAAATGACTTTTATGCTGGATACCATTAATATCAATTATTGTAATAAAACGATTTGGTCGTTCTAAAAATTTCGCATTAATAAATGGATGGTTAAATTTCATAATTAATCTTAAAACATTTTCTCTTCATCAGTAAATATATTTTATGTGTAAATTATATATAATATATGCCTCTTGTTCCATCTTATATAAAAAAATTAAATAGCTACAAAGCAGGTAAGCCAATTAGCGAAGTTAAAAGAGAGCTTGGCCTGAAAAAGATAGTTAAACTCGCCTCAAATGAGAATCCGCTAGGTCCTTCTCCCAGAGCGATAATAGCTATTAAAAAATCACTAGACAATATCCATAGATACCCAGATGCCTTAGGATTCGAATTAAGAGAAAAATTAGCCGATAAATTCAACCTTCAAATTGAGAATGTAGTCTTAGGAGCTGGATCAGAAGGTATTATGTCTACAATAATGAGAACATTTTTATTAAATGATGATGAAATTATTAGTTCAGCTGATTCTTTTATTGGTTTTAAAGTACTTGCAAATGCTTCTGGTCGGAAAGTTCATTGGGTTCCAATGAAGGATCACAGGTATGACCTTGTCAAATTGATAGATCAGATAAATGATTATACTAAAATCATTTATATTGCAAACCCAGATAACCCCATGGGAACATACATTACTAAAGAAGAATTTGATTCTTTTTATAAATATGTCCCTGAAAGAGTATTGATAATATTAGATGAAGCTTATTTTGAGTATGCTCAGGATTCTAAGGATTATCCAGATTCAATGAGCTATAGATATGATAATGTTATTACATTACGTAGTTTTTCAAAAGCGTATGGATTAGGAGGTCTAAGAATTGGTTATGGCTTTGCACATAAAGAATTAATTTCAAATTTAATAAAAGTAAAAGTCCCTTTTGAACCCAGCTCAATAGCTCAAGTTGCTGCAATCTCAGCTCTAGATGATATAGACTTCTTAGATAGAACTTTAAAAATAAATAAAAAAGGTAAAGACTACTTTAGTTCTCATTTTAAAAAATTAAAAATACAACACATTCTTTCCGTAACTAATTTTATCACGACAATTTGGGACTCTAAAGAACAAGCCGCTTTGATTACTCAAAAATTATTAATTGAAGGAATTATTGTAAGACATTTATCCTCATTTGGTTGGCCTAATTGTATTCGTATTTCTATTGGATTAGAAAAAGAGAATCAAAAATTTATTAAATGCTTACAAAGGATTTTATGAAAAAGTTACCTTATACAATAAATGGTTTTGATTACTGTGAACTTTATGTTGGGAATGCAAAGCAAACCGCCCATTATTATCAAACAACAATGGGGTTTAAAATCATAGCCTATCAAGGTTTGGAAACGGGTAGCCGTGAAAGTGTTAGCTATGTACTTAATCAAGGATTGATTAATCTTATTTTAACTTCACCATTAAAAAAAGATACTACAATAGGAAAACATATTGATCGTCATGGTGATGGTATGAAAAATATTGCATTTACTGTAAATGATTCGAAAACAGCATGGGAAGAATCGATAAAACGTGGAGCTCAAAGCGAATTTAAACCAATAGTTATCCACGATGACTTTGGTAAAGCCACAATCTCCGCTATCCGTACTTTTGGCGATACAATCCATTCGTTTATTGAAAGAAAAAATTATAAAGGACCATTCCTGCCTGGTTTTATCGCTTTTGAAGACAAATTAATATCCCAAAATTGTGGACTTGTCCATATAGACCATGTAGTTGGGAACCAGCCTGATGGAGAAATGCAAACTGTCTGTAAATTTTATGAAGAAGTTTTTGGGTGGCATCGATTTTGGAGTGTTGATGACAAAGATATAAATACTGATTATTCAGCATTAAGATCTATTGTTATGGCAAATGATAACGAACGAATAAAGATGCCTATAAATGAGCCAGCTGAAGGATTAAAAGTTTCTCAAATACAAGAGTTTATTGATTATTATGATACAGGTGGTGTTCAACACCTAGCACTCTCAACTAAAAATATTATCAAGACCGTAAAGTTAATGCAAGAGAATGGAGTAGACTTTCTCCCAACTCCAAAATCATACTATAAAAACCTAGAAATAAGAATTGGAAAGATTGATGAAGACATCATGACTCTTTCTAAGCTAGGAATACTAGTAGACAAAGATGAGAATGGATATATGTTACAAATATTTACAAAGCCTCTTCAAGATCGACCAACTTTATTTTTTGAGATTATCCAACGCAAGGGATCTAATAGTTTTGGTAAAGGTAATTTTAAAGCACTATTTAAATCTATTGAACGAGAGCAAGAGAAAAGAGGAAACCTATAAATGAAATTTGTTACTTATCAGATAAGCTTGGAATCAACCCCCCGGTTTGGATTTAAAAAAGGAGACTATATTCTTGATATAGTCCAAGTATCACATTGGATTAAAGAAAATTATAATGATAATAGCTTCGTTGATATACCTTCAACATTAAAAGATGCTCTAAAGAACTGGAATTTTAATTTCGAAAAATTAAAATTAATGGATATTCAAACTGCTACCCTCGATATAGAAAGTTTGGTTAATACAAAGCAAAAAGTTGCTTCATTAGAATCAGATATAATATTTCTACCCCCTGTTCCTGACCCACAATCATTTAGAGATTTCTATGCATTTGAGCAACATGTCCGTGCAGCAAGAAAGTTGAGAGGGTTAGAAATGCACCCTGATTGGTTTAAAATTGCTATTTTTTACTTTTCGAATCCCTCTGCTTTATATGGACATGGTATCGATGTTCCTTATCCAAAAGGAACAAATGAATTAGACTTTGAACTAGAGTTTGCCGCAATTATTGCAAATGGTGGAACTAATATTTCAGAAAAAAATGCAAATAATTATATTGGAGGGTATACTATTTGTAATGACTGGTCTGCTCGAGACCTACAACGAGAAGAGATGGCAATGAGTCTTGGACCTGCAAAAGGTAAAGATTTTGCTTCTAGTTTTGGTCCCTACATGGTTACCCCTGATGAACTTGAGATATTTTGGAAAGAGGGTAAACTTCATCTTGACATGACTTGCCATGTGAATGGAAAATTGATTTCAAAAGGAAATACAAATGATTTATATCATCCTTTTACTAAAATGATTGAAAGGGCTTCAATGAATACAAATTTATTAGCAGGTGATTATATTGGTTCCGGAACTGTTGGTACTGGTTGTATTTTAGAATTGCGACCAGAGAATACAAATGGATGGTTAAAAAAAGGTGATTTTGTCCAAATGGAAGTGGAACAATTAGGTATCTTAAAAAATAAAATCATTTAAAGATTATGCCTTTCTACCAAAAAAGAGGAATAGTACCAGATAAACGCCACACTCAATTTAGAGATAAAGCGGGAAAATTATATTCGGAAGAATTAATCAGTCGGAATGGATTTAGTGGAATTTATTCGAACCTTTATCACGTATATCCACCAACAGGAATAAATAGAGTTGGTGTATTAGAAGACATGAGTCTTTCTAAAATAAATAATC
>Ga0308010_1001827_pt1 | contig 11447 bp, 11 predicted proteins | sample Neamet129_FD_202368 | JGI IMG/M metagenome (GOLD analysis project Ga0308010, IMG submission 202368) | Marine microbial communities from water near the shore, Antarctic Ocean - #129 | ecosystem: Environmental > Aquatic > Marine > Unclassified | place: Southern Ocean | collected 2014-07-24 | reverse complement strand
TTTTATAAACTACGTCTCCACTAAATGAATGTTGGATACTTATTTCGTTAGTAGCAGGATTGGGATAGATCGATAATTGATTAAGCGGACTATTTGGTACACTTAAATTATTGGGAGAAATAGTTCTATAAACAACTGCATTTTCACCTCTATTACGGTAAACCAGGTGAAAGGTATTCGCACCTTCTTCATAAATTAGATCTACACTCTCTCTATGTTCAATAGAATCACCTTGAGTGAATGAAAAAGAAGGTTCATATTCTCCATTTTGAATAATAACACCGAATAAATCCTTTCTAGATTCCCTAAATTCTTCCCAAACAATCATTTGAACATCAGAATTACCATCCATTCTAGGGTGATTTTGAGTACTATATCCTTCTTGATAATCAATTTCAGAAAACTCAAATACTTCGTCATTCTGAACATCAGCTTTACTCATATAAACTTGAGTAATTGCATCAGGTTTACTCATCCAGGCACTGTAAAGAGTATCGCCAACCAAAAAGCCATCCGAAGAAGATACTGGGCAAGAATTTACTTCCCATTCAGTAAGATCAGTTTCAACAGAACTAGAGAAATTAGCTTCTTCATTAAGACTTGTACGCACTTTAAATGTTCGAATATTTTCATCATTATCACGGTAAGACACCCCATAAGTAGAATCACCAGTAACTAAACTAGGCGTACAACATTCGCACGGTGAGTTATCGATAGATATTAAATCTGTAAAGGAAGTACCACCATCGTAAGAACGAATTACAACCTGATCGGCATTTTCCCAGTTAGGACCATAATGAATAAAGGCAATTACAGGATTACCATCGGGTAAAACAATTACATCTATACCCTCGGCCAATTCAACACCTAAATCATAAGCAGTAGTACTTTCAGAAAATGTTAAACCACCGTCTGTAGATTTATGAAACGCAATTTGCTTTGGTGTAGATTCGAGGATATATGCAATGTAAACAACATTACCATTAGAGGCTAAAGCAGGACCTAGTGTAGTACCTGCTTGAAAATCTATCTCATCAGAACTTACAAGTTGTTCTCCTAACCAAGCTCCATTAACCATTTTATTTACAAAAATTTGCTTACCAGAAGTCGTTTTGGTAAACATCACCAAAGGTCCATCATCTACAAGACAAATACGAGGTCTTTTGCTGGTAGATTCGTTTGGGTTAATATATTCTATCTCAGAAAAATTAAAGGATTGAGAAACCGAGGTAAAACTAACAATCAATAGAAAGGCAAGTAGGTACTTTTTCATAATCAAGCAATAGGTTAATTTAGACACTAAAGATACAATTAGTCTTGAATGATAATAGAAAACTGTTGATTAAGAGGCTTTAGATTTTCTTTTAAGTTCTCAATAAAGGAATTCCCATACACTAAATAAAAAGGAATTATATTATCGTAACGCTCTTGTAGAGTAGCAACAGGGAATAATTTACGCTTAACTTGAGTTATTTGATTTAATGAAATGGAATACTTTTGTTTTTCTGCCTTATTTAGCTTTTGCTCAATTTTCTTTAATACATTAAGCTGTTTTTGCTTTTCTGCCCGTATAGAAGATTGCAATCCCTTTTCAGTAGTTTTAGCAAGTAATGAATCGAATAAAGTCTCTAATTGTTTAAGTTCAGAGGATATAGTAATTTCAGATTCAATATTTCTACTTACAAAAGTCTTGTGTAATTCTTCTTCCGTATTAAAAATATCAGTAGTAGAAAAACCTAATTTCTCGATTTTCTCTAAACTCTTACGATCTATAATAAGTGCAGAATTTCTCAATAGTAATATTGGGTATACAATGTTATTTTCTGCGAAAGTAGTTTTCAATTGCATCCAATAATTCACCTCAGCACCACCACCTATCATTGCTAGGTTTGGTAAAACCAACTCTTTATAAAGTGGTCGCAATAGTACATTAGGACTGAACCGTTCTGGGTGATTTTCAATTTCTAATTCTAATTCAGATTTAGAAAATTTTAAATCAGAATTGAGAATAGTATACTCCTGATCTACGAATTCTATTCTATTTCTACTCCCTTTTAGTTGGTAGAAAAAGTTTATTGGACGAACAAAAGCCTGAGTTTTAGAAAGATCAGAATTCGTTTGTTCAATCAAAGAATAATTAGATTGATTTAAAACATCCGTTTTAATAAGGGCTATAGCTTCCCGTTTTAAAGTTTTAGTATCCGCATCTAAAATAACTAAGCCATATTTAGAAAAAATAGAATTCACTAAAGATCGAGTAGCACTAGCTAAATCAGAATTTCCAAGATAAGCTTCTGAGAATAAATTATAGATTTCGGAAGCATTTTCAGAATCTCCTAAAATTGATTTTAAGTCCTCAAAAAGAGGTTCTAAAGTTTGGGTAGATACAGCACCTACTCCACCTTTTTGATCTTGTTCCCAAGTGAGGGTTTTACCAAACAAATGTACGTGGTTAACTTCCTCAAAATCGTGATCTTCGGTAGCCATCCAATAAATAGGAACAAAATTATATTCTGGATATTCAGATTTTAATTTCTCAGCTAAATTAAGCGTACTTATGATTTTATAAATAAAATACAGAGGTCCGGTAAACAAGCATAATTGATGTCCGGTGGCAACTGTAAAGGTATTTTCAGATGTTAAAGATTCTATATTTTCTTTTACAAGCTGAGCAGTTTCTATGCCAGAATATTGTTGATTCAAAACAGCCACTAAAACCTTTCGGTTTAGTGGCTGCTTTTGTTTCTCTAGTATTTGTTGTTTGAAATTATCAAGTGTAGGAAACCTATTATAAAAAGGTGCTAAACTTTTATCACCAGAAATATAATCAAGTAAAAATTTCGAAAATGATTTCGTTTGGTGATATGGAATTTCAATTAATCTCATGCAATAGGTTCGGCGTATAAATCGTAATCGCTTGCTTCGGTAACTATTACTTGAACAAAGTCTCCTTGACGAACAAAGTGCTTAGTTGCATCGATTAATACTTCGTTATCTACATCAGGAGAATCGAATTCTGTACGTCCTATAAAGAAGTTTCCTTCCTTACGGTCTACAAGAACTTTAAATTCTTTTCCGACTTTAGCACTATTCAAGTTCATAGAAACCTCCTGCTGAATAGCCATAATTTCTTCTGCTCTTGCTTTTTTCACTTCTGCAGGAACATCATCTTCTAATACATGCGCAGTAGTATTTTCTTCATGAGAATAGGTAAACACACCTAATCTATCAAATTTAATATCTCTTACCCAGTTTTTAAGTATTTCAAAATCTGCTTCCGTCTCACCAGGGAAACCAACAATTAAAGAAGTACGAATAGCCATATTGGGTACTTTCGTTCTGAAATCATTTAATAAAGCATTTGTTTTTGCGAAAGTAGTACCACGTTTCATCGCCTTTAAGATAGGGTCAGAAATATGTTGCAAAGGAATGTCAATATAATTACAAACCTTCTCTTCGTCTCTAATTACATCTAATACATCCTGAGGGAATCCTGTAGGAAATGCATAGTGTAAACGAATCCATTCGATACCTACTACATCTTTTAGTGCTAAAAGTAAATCAGCTAAACGACGTTTTTTGTAAATATCTAATCCGTAATAAGTTAAATCTTGCGCAATTAAAATCAACTCTTTAACGCCGTTTTTCGCCAATTTCTCAGACTCTATAACTAAGTCTTCAATACTTTTAGAAACATGCTTACCACGCATTAAAGGAATGGCACAAAAAGAACAAGGTCTATCGCAACCTTCTGCAATTTTAAGATAAGCATAGTGTTTTGGAGTCGTAGTTAAACGCTCTCCAATAAGCTCGTGTTTATAATCAGCTCCTAAAGCTTTTAATAATTTAGGAAGGTCTGTAGTACCAAAATACTGATCTACATCAGGGATTTCCTTTTCCAAATCTGGCTTATAACGCTCAGATAAACAACCGGTAACAAAAACTTTCTCTATAGATCCTTCTTGTTTTTTCTGTACATAATCTAAAATTGTATTTACAGACTCCTCCTTAGCGTTGTCTATAAAACCGCAAGTGTTGATAACAACAATATTATTATCCTCAGATTCTGACTCATGCTCAACGTCAATTTCGTTGGCTTTAAGTTGTCCCATAAGGACTTCAGAATCGTAAATGTTTTTTGAACAACCTAGAGTTACTACGTTGATTTTGTTCTTCTTGTGTGATTTTGTGCGCATAATAGTAGTTACAGAATTAAGAAGTTATAGAAGTTAAGACTTTTTAGAGTCATACAACGCTCTGGAATAAGCGTTTAACATACTAGTCACTTCAACTATTTGATCTTTAAGAGTTATACTCGTTTCTGAATCGGTATAATTTAAATCTCTATAAAGATTGATGAAATACCTACATTCTTCTAGGAAGCCTGAGATATATTATAAAACTTAAGCTTTTCAGCTTTACTTAATCATTTATACCCATCGACAATGTTAGTTTAGATAGATACAGTTACTTGGTGACATCATTAAGTCAAATCCAAATTTATGAATTTGAAATTAATTCACCTTTTCAGCTACTTAAAAAGAGAGTCTACAAACTCTACTTTATTAAATACTTGAAGATCTTCAATTCCTTCTCCAACTCCAATATATTTAACTGGAATTTTAAATTGATCGGAAACACCAATAACGACACCGCCTTTGGCAGTACCGTCTAGTTTAGTTAAAGCAAGAGCATTTACCTCTGTTGCCAGTGTAAATTGTTTTGCTTGTTCAATTGCATTTTGTCCTGTGGATGCATCGAGTACCAATAAAACTTCGTGTGGAGAATCGGGAACAATTTTCTGCATTACTTTACGAACTTTCCCTAACTCGTTCATTAAGTTTACTTTGTTGTGAAGTCTTCCTGCAGTATCAATAATAACAACATCCGCACCTTGTGTAACAGCAGATTGTAAAGTATCGAATGCTACTGAAGCAGGATCAGATCCCATTTTTTGTTTCACAATAGGCACTCCAACTCTTTGTGCCCAAATTTCTAATTGCTCTATTGCTGCAGCACGGAATGTATCTGCAGCTCCTAAAACAACTTTATGACCTTTTTTCTTTAACTGATAAGCCAGCTTTCCAATGGTAGTTGTTTTACCAACTCCATTAACACCTACCACCATTATTACATATGGTTTTTTGTTCGTAGGTATAGAAAAGTCGGATAAATCCTCAGAATTATTTTCGGATAAAAGAGAAGATATTTCGGTTCTGAGGATGTTATTTAGTTCTGAAGTACCTAAGAACTTATCGTTAGAAACACGTTCTTCAATACGTTCAATAATTTTCAAAGTTGTTTGTACACCAACATCAGAAGTAATTAACACCTCTTCTAAATTATCAAGAACATCTTCATCAACCCTAGACTTCCCAGCTATAGCACGAGCTAACTTAGAAAAAACATTTTCTTTAGTTTTCTCAAGTCCTTTATCTAATTTCTCTTTCTTCTCTTTAGAGAAAAAACTAAAAAATCCCATAAGTCTGAATTATGTATATAAAAAAAAGCTTCTCTCAAATATAGAAAGAAGCTTTTACTCACTTAATAAAAAGCGACTTATTTTTTTGCAAGGAAATCTTTTACTTTGTCCTTAAGAATGATTTCCTCACGGAAAACATAAGAACCAGTTTTTTCTGATCTCACCATTTTAATTGCTTTGGTAATGTCTTTAGCACCTCTTTTTTGTAAGGATGCAACTACTTTCTTAGCCATAACTTAACTTATTTAATTTCGCGGTGAACCGTCATCTTTTTCAACACGGGATTGTATTTTTTCAACTCCATACGATCTGGAGAATTCTTCTTGTTCTTAGTAGTAATGTAACGAGATGCACCTGGCTGACCAGATTTTCTGTGCTCTGTACATTCCAAGATTACTTGAACTCTATTACCTTTCTTTGCCATTGCTCTTCTTTTTATAAGGCTGCAAATTTAAAAACATTTCTGTTAGTATACAAGCCTATTCTACTTAATCTTCCTTTTTTTCGAATAGAAATAATTCTTCCGAAAATTTAACATCATTCTCATCAGTGTTTCCTAGGTCTAGGCTCTGATAATAAGACTTCGGAAAAATACGAAATTTCTTCGTAATACCAACACTAATCTCTATTGGCATATTAAAATCATCTTCTACAGCCTCCCACTTGTACAAAAGTGATAGATTACCTCTTTTATTTTTGAATTTGTAACGCAGTACTGGCAAATCAGAATGTGCTAAAAATTGATTAAAAATAGGCTTTAAATCCACTCCAGATTTCCTGCAAATATATTCTATCACCTCAGTACCTTCACAGTTCTGTATTGCAAAATCTTGAGCAATATCTCTAAGTATAGAAAACCACAAAGAATCGTCTTTTAGGGTGTTTCGTATGGAATGTAGCATCCAAGACCCTTTATAATACATATCGGTGGAGTTCCCTTTATGATTGTGCCCATGCACACCAAGAATTGGACTTTTACCACTAATAAAATCTTTCTGATAAGTTAAGTATGTTAACATAGATTCATACCCATACAACTGCTCTACATATAAGGCTTCGGTATAGGTGCAAAAGCTCTCGTGTATCCACATATCTGCAATATCGCTCATACTTACACTATTCCCCCAGTATTCGTGTCCAGACTCGTGAATTACAATAAAATCGAAATCCATATTCCCTGGATATCTACCTAAATACCCAGGTTTGTACTGGTTTCCATAAGCGATAGCACTTTGATGCTCCATACCTAAATAAGGAGTTTCAACCAAAGCGTACCCATCATTCCAAAAAGGATAAGGTCCAAAAAGGTTTTCATAAATAGCCAACATCGGTTTAACTTGCTGAAATTGTTTTTCAGCTAATTCTTCGTTCCCTTTTAATACGTAATAATCAAGTGCTAAAGTATCGGAATCAGAAATATAGACATCTTCTAAATGACTGTAATTGGCAATATTTAAAGTTACGTTGTAGGTATTTATTGGATACGAAACCTTCCAAGTAGAAATCCTTTTATCACCTACAAAAATAGTTGACTCCAAATTCCCATTTCCAACAAACTGGACTTCTTTAGGTACAGAACAAGTAATACGCATACTGTCGGGCTCGTCAGATAAATGATCTTTACATGGCCACCATGCAGAAGCTCCTAATCCTTGGCAAGCGACACCAATCCATGGCAAACCTTGAGAATCGGTCTTCCATACAAATCCACCATCCCAAGGAGCATTATTTGCAACTATAGGTTGTCCATGATAATAGACTCGTATGCTTTCTGTGGAACCGACAGTAAAATCAACGGGAAAGGCAATAAAAAAGGCGTTGTATTTTCTAGTCACATCGCAAATAAGTCCATTATAAACAACACTATCTATAGTGAGATTTTCAAACAAATCTAATTGCATCAGCTTAGCTTCTTCGAGCACAGTAAAAGCTATGTCATTATAAGCACGTATAGATTTAGAGTCAACATCTAGTTCTAAAGAAAGGTGGTAATAATTAACATCAAACCAGATTCTTTCGGTAGATAAGGCTCCTCTGAGTGTGTCCTTTAAAGAAAAGTTTTGAGCATGAGCAAAGGATAGGAAGAAGAAGAAAGTATAGATTAACTTAGGCATCGGACATGTCTTTATAAATTGAAACTGCAACACGCTCCGAAGCACCAATACCACCAAGTAAAAGACGTAATTCGGCATATTCTTTTTGCATGTATTTGGCTTTATCATCTAGCAGAATTGTGTTTAATTCTGCTACCATATTTTCTACAGTTAAATCGTCTTGCAATAGTTCTTTTACAATTTCTTTATCGCTTATTAAATTCACCAAAGAGATGTATTTAATATCAACCAATAGCTTAGCGATCGCAAAAGATACTTTACTAGTTTGGTAACAGACTACCTGAGGAACATTAAACAAAGCCGTTTCTAAAGTCGCAGTTCCCGAACTTACCAAAGCAGCATCTGCTTGGTCGAAAAGTGGATACGTTTTATTATAAACTACTTTAATGGAAGAATCTTTTAAAAAGGATTGATAGAAATCGTCGCCTAGGGCTAAAACCCCAGCAATGACGAAATCGCAGTTGGGGAATTGTTTTTCTACCTCCAACATTTTGGGAAGCATTTTAGTGAGCTCTTGCACCCTACTTCCAGGGAGTAATGCTACTAAAGGTCTTCCTTCCTTTTTCCACAGAATTTCTTCTTTTAAATCACTTAATCTATAATTAGACACAGCATCTAAAAGCGGATGTCCTAAATAGTCTACTTCGTAATCGAATTGAGCGTAAAAAGCTTTTTCGAAAGGAAGTATAGAATATAGTTTAGTAACATATTTTTTAATATCGAACACTCTATTTTTTTTCCAAGCCCATACCTGTGGCGAAATATAATAATAAACAGGGATATTATGTTGCTTAGCAAATTTTGCAATTCGCATATTAAAGCCAGGGTAATCGACCAAAATAAGCGCATCTGGTTGGAATTCTAAAATATCATTTTTACAAAACTTCAGATTCCCTAAAATAGTTTTCAAATTTAAGACAACCTCCAGAAAGCCCATAAAAGCCAAGTCTTTATAATGCTTTACAAGAGTAGCACCTTGAGCTTCCATTAAATCGCCTCCCCAAGCACGAACATTCATTTCAGCATCTTTTTGCTGTAAATGACGCATGAGGTTAGATGCGTGTAAATCACCAGAAGCTTCACCAGAAATTATATAGTATTTCATGTAATTAGATTTATTTGTTTTTCATCAGATGAAACGGCTTATTGTCTAGCCTTTAGGCTTAGGTTTCATGAAATATCTACTGACTTATTCTTTTAGCGCAGTTGCTTCAATTTCAATAAGTAAATCTGGGTGTATTAATCTCGACACCTCTACTAAGGTGCAAGCTGGCATTACCTCATCGAATAAGTAAGCGTGAACTTTAGCGACCTCTTTCCACATAGAAATATCGGTAATAAAAATACGCGTTCTTACAACATCCTCTAACCCAAATCCGGCTTCAACCAGACTGTGTTCTATCTTTTTTATAATATACTCCGTTTGCAAGGTGATATCACCTACTCCAATAATAGCAGAACCTTCGGTTGCAGTAGTTCCCGAAACTTCAATAGTATTTCCTATTTGTACGGCTCTAGAATAAGCAAAAACCTTTTCCCATTCTGTATTTGAGCTCCAGTTAGTACGCATTTAAAAGGACAACATATTATGATGAATTATATACCAAGCAGCCAATATAAAGGTACTCAAGAGCATGCCTCTACCCAATTTATCTTTTTTGTACTTGGTAAGAATATTTCTAAAAATTGGGAAATTGATAAAAATAGCAATCACCTGCATAGTAGAAACACGCAAAGGATTTACCGCTAAAGTTAATTCTAGTAGGCTCAAAATAAGCGCATACGAGACCATCGGAATAACAGCTCCTAAAATGATTCCTAAAAAAATATTGTCTTTAATCTTATCCATTATTCCAAGAGTTTAATTGTTCAATAGCATCATGTGCAGTCACATCGAATTGTACGGGTACAATAGAAACATAATTATGTTCTAAAGCCCAAATATCGGTATCTTCTCCTTTATCGTAATTCACAAACTTTCCGGTAAGCCAATAGTAAGTTTTTCCTTGTGGACTCACACGTTCGTCAAACTCTTCTTCCCAGTTTCCGTTTGCTTGACGGCATACTTTCACTCCTTTAATTTTCGAGTCAGAAAGTTTAGGAATATTTACGTTTAAGCAAACTCCTTTAGGCAAGCCTTTTTCTAAAACTTGTACAACTATTTCAGTTACAAACCGATCACAGTGCGAAAAATCAGCATCGTGAGAATGATCTAACAATGAGAATCCTATGGAAGGTATTCCTTCAATAGCACCTTCTACAGCAGCAGACATAGTACCAGAATACAATACATTTATAGACGAATTAGAACCGTGGTTAATTCCTGAAACACATAAATCGGGCTTTCGAGGAAGTAATTTATTAATCGCCAATTTAACGCAATCTACAGGAGTTCCGGAGCAAGCATACTCCATTTGATCGCCTTTATCTATATGTACACGCTCTACATGTAAAGTAGAATCTAAGGTAATTGCGTGTCCCATTCCAGATTGAGGTCCATCGGGTGCTACGACAACTACATCGCCTACGTCTTTCATTAAGCGTATTAAATTACGGATTCCAGGTGCAGTTACACCATCGTCGTTAACAACTAATATTAAAGGTTTTTGTTTGCTCATAGCTCAATTTTATCTAATTCTAAAAGAGTGCAATTAGTTCGCCACTGATTTAAGAAATAGTTTTACAAAACTATCGTTTTCATTTTAATAGCAATCCTTACATTTGTAAAAACTCAATTAGATTTATGATTATTCTATTTATCACCTTTATGCTCATTGGATGGGCTGTACAATCAAAATTAAAATCAAAATTTAAACACTACGCTGCCATTCCTTTAGCGAATGGCATGAGTGGGAAGCAAGTAGCAGAAAAAATGCTCGCTGACCATAATATTAGCAAAGTGCGTGTAATAAGTACTCCTGGAAAATTAACAGATCACTACAACCCAAAAGACATGACTGTAAATCTAAGTCCTGAAGTTTACGAAGGACGAAGTATTTCAGCGGCAGCTGTAGCGGCTCACGAATGTGGGCATGCAGTGCAACATGCAACGGCTTATAAGTGGTTGCAAATGCGTTCGAAATTGATTCCTGTAGTAAGTATAAGCTCAAAAATGCTTAATTTTATTTTCCTAGCGGGAATGTTTGGTATGGGTATTTTACATATGTTTACGATGGATATGGTTATTATAGCTGTTATATTTTTTCAAGCTATGATTACTATTTTTAGTGTTATTACATTACCCGTAGAATACGATGCTTCTTATAGAGCTGTAGTATGGCTTGAGCATGCTGGAGTAGTACAAGCGGATGAACTAGAAGGTGCCAACGACGCACTTAAATGGGCTGCAAGAACTTATTTAGTTTCTGCAATAGCGGCTGTTACTTACCTCGCATATTACGTAATGATGTTTATGGGAAACAGAAATTAGAAAAACATATTTAACCACTATAAAAAAGCCGTTTGAGAAATCAAACGGCTTTTTTCATATAGACTACAACCAATTAAAAGCGCCCTATTTATTAGTTATAATTATTTTTAACACAATTAAACACTACTGATAATGAGTATTGAGCAACAAACATCACATTCTAAAAAAGCACTATTAATACGCAAAACATAGGATTCCTATTTATAAAAACTGGCATTATATTTGTTTCAAATAAGCGTAATGAACACTCTACTTAAAAATATATTATTCAGTCTTTTGGCAGCGATTATGCTTGGATTAACGGGTGGAATAAGTATTACTAAAATGCAGTGTTCTAAGGGCTCAAAACTCTTTGTGGGTGTTGAAAACCGAACTTGTCACATACAAGAATCGAATACTTGTACTAAGGCAGAGGCAATGA
>Ga0308010_1001826_pt1 | contig 11448 bp, 6 predicted proteins | sample Neamet129_FD_202368 | JGI IMG/M metagenome (GOLD analysis project Ga0308010, IMG submission 202368) | Marine microbial communities from water near the shore, Antarctic Ocean - #129 | ecosystem: Environmental > Aquatic > Marine > Unclassified | place: Southern Ocean | collected 2014-07-24 | reverse complement strand
TGGAGCGGATTGCCTCGATTTATGGGTTGATGGTAGGGCATTAAGGCGTGATGGAGTTACTCTAAGCGTTGATGAAGCACGTGCAATTGATGAATTAGATTCTGCTGTTGAAACCTATTACCAAGGCGTAGGTTCTAATCAGTAATAGTGTGAATTAAATCACTTAAATCAGTCAGATTTAGAAACATCAACAGACATTGTTTCGAATTTGATTTTAACATTAATTTCACAACTCTGACTACACAGATTAATTCCATTTTCGGCAAGAATTATTGTTTCATTTGCATTCCAATAATCTAAATCTAAATCTTCTGTGCTAATTATGCATGGCGATGGCACAACTAAATCAGAATTGCTTAATGCTGGGAAATCGGTGCCATTCAAGGAAGCGATTTGCATTGCTGGAAAACGACTCTCGTCTTCATAATTATAGTATGATAAAAAGTTTATTTTGAACCACATGTCATCTTTTTCTAATACATATACTCCATCATTAGGGTCTATTCGGTGAACTGAAAGATCATATGTATACCATTCAAGTCGATCTTCTGTATTACTAGATAGATTTTCACTTGGTATTTCGGTAACTTCTTTGAAATCCACATCATCTAAAAATAGCCATTTAACACCGTCAGCAAGGAATATATCAGTAGAAGAAAACTTCATCCAATAATTAGATTCGTTACCTTCTATTTGTTCTCCAATATCTAAAAATGTGAACTTTTCATCATTTGTTGCATTAACAACTGTTGTGAATGTAAGTCCATCCGCTCCTAAATTAGTCGATATTAATTCTCCTGACTGATCTGGATTTGATTGGACACCAAACGAACAGGTATGCATTGCTCCTTCAATTTCCAATTCAATACCTAATGAGGCCCAAAGTAAGTCTTCGGCATCCGTGCCGAATGATAATTCTAACAGCTTATTATCATTGGAATTGTCGATCGGAGAATTGGAATCGCTGACAAGAATCGTGTTGGAGGTGCCCAAACCCGATTCATATGATGCAACCAAATAGACCCATATTGCTGCCGCCACAAGTAGCAAGGCCACTGTGCCAGCAACAATTCGTTTCCAGTTCAATGTATCACAACTCTTCAGAGCGGTTGATTCCAGAGTAAAGAATAGCACCTAGAGTTGCTAGAAGCATGGTTGCTCCAAGGAATCCAGGTGTACTATTTCCATCGCGTACACTAGAGTCGTCCACTGGCTCAATGCCGCCATCCCCTACAATTACCTTACCAAACATATCTAACGAGATATGAGGTTCACAAGCATAGTAGAATGTTGTATTCTCTGTGAATGTATAATGGAATTCGACTGTATTTTCCGGGATTCCAGAAGTGATTCCATTTTCTACAAATTTAGATGACTTGTCTTCGTCAACTTCCTTGATATTGTGCTCCATCTCTGCATTAGACCATGACCAGCAAACAGTTTGATCAACTTCAATAGCAACTACTGATGGAGAGAATGCATATCCTGTTGGAGAAAGACCAATTGTAACATCACATACTACATCACTAGAATTATCAGGGACCTCAACATCTACTGGTGGCATCAATACCTTGTCGATGACATGGATTACTCCATTGCTAGCTGGGACATCAGCCAACACTACAGTAGCATCGCCTACCATTACCGCTTCCGCAGTTACTGTGAATGATGCTTCATCACCATTGACCATTGTTACAGTCAATCCATCAGTTACATCAGCGGCATTGACTGCTCCAGAATAAACGTGGAATAGTAAGATATCTGTAAGTGTTGCAATATCTTCATCTGTAGTAAATGAATCCAAATCGATTCCTGCATCAGTGAATGCTTGGTCTGTTGGTGCAAAGACTGTGAATGGTCCATCGCCCTGAAGCGTTGTAACTAAGTCAGCCTTAGTCAAAGCAGCGACCAAGGAACTGTGTATTCCTGTTGCCATTGCAGTCATAGCAATATCAACTGCTGGAGCCCACATGTAACCTTCACAAATTGCTTGACTAACGTTTGAAACCTGATGTGTAACTGAGTTGTAACATCCGGTGACATTTTGACCATTCATTTCGTAATCTTCGAGATACATGTATGATTCACATTCTGTTGCATCGGAACCTGGCACGATTGTGTGGGTCACCGTGTTGTAGCAAATCTCACCTTGAGGTGTTTGATCTGCTGGTGGCATCAATACCTTGTCGATGACATGGATTACACCATTACTAGCGGCTACGTCTGCAATTGTCACTGTAGCACCTCCAACCATCACTGTTCCATCTGCTACTGTGAATGATGCTTCATCACCATTGACCATTGTTACAGTCAATCCATCAGTTACATCAGCGGCATTGACTGCTCCAGAATAAACGTGGAATAGTAAGATATCTGTAAGTGTTGCAATATCTTCATCTGTAGTAAATGAATCCAAATCGATTCCTGCATCAGTGAATGCTTGGTCTGTTGGTGCAAAGACTGTGAATGGTCCATCGCCCTGAAGCGTTGTAACTAAGTCAGCCTTAGTCAAAGCAGCGACCAAGGAACTGTGTATTCCTGTTGCCATTGCAGTCATAGCAATATCAACTGCTGGAGCCCACATGTAACCTTCACAAATTGCTTGACTAACGTTTGAAACCTGATGTGTAACTGAGTTGTAACATCCGGTGACATTTTGACCATTCATTTCGTAATCTTCGAGATACATGTATGATTCACATTCTGTTGCATCGGAACCTGGCACGATTGTGTGGGTCACCGTGTTGTAGCAAATCTCACCTTGAGGTGTTTGATCTGCTGGTGGCATCAATACCTTGTCGATTACATGAATAATTCCGTTAGATGAGGCTACATCGGCAGTGGTTACAGTAGCATCCCCAACCATAACTGTACCATTTGTTACTGTGAATGATGCTTCATCACCATTGACCATTGTTACAGTCAATCCATCTGTTACATCAGCGGCATTGACTGCTCCAGAATAAACATGGTACAGCAAGATATCTACTAGAGTAGCATTTTCTTCATCTGTATCAAATGTTGACAAATCAATTCCAGCCGCTGTGAACGCTTCATCGGTTGGAGCGAACACTGTGAAGGGTCCGTCGCCTTGAAGCGTAGTCACTAAACCAGCGTGGCCAAGTGCTGCGACCAAGGAGTCATGAACTCCGGTGGACATAGCATTTGTCGGTATGTCATCGTTCTCATCGGCAGCCACATTGAGTGGTAACGCCGATAATAAAAGTAAGGCTACTAGCATGCTAACAGTTTTAATTTGCATGTTTGCGGCCTAGTGGAGTAGTATATGACTATTTGTTTAAATCCGAGCCATATTTTGATTCTCGGAATCATTGATTTTTGAAATCAATCTGAAGTAAAGGAGCCTTTCAGCATAGCGTATTTATCAAATTTGTTTTTAAAGACTAATACTCAGCTTTCAACTGAACTTAGCATATGCAAGTCCTGGTGCCACTCTAAACTTTGTTAAAATGCATGCCATTGATGAATTGGATGCTGCGGTTGAGACCTATTATCAAGGCGTAGGTTCTAATCAGTAATTGTGTGAAAAATCACTTCACTCGGTCGTTAGAAACATCAACAGAGATTGTTTCGTATTCTATTTATTTGAGGAAGTTATAATATTAATAGGATGAGAATGAATAATACCCCTCCGGATATTATCGAATTCTTAATTTTTCTAATTTTAATGATCCGATTGAGAGAATAACGAGCTAATTGGTGATTTGGTTCTATCAACAAAACTGAATTATATATTTTTTCAGATTGGAGACTCTTCTGCCTATTTGATAAATTACTTACCCTTATTATTTCTGCATTAAGCATTATAGTTGGTATGTGTTTTGAATTCCATTGTAACGCCGTCTGTATTTTATTAACTCCAATCACGCAAAAACGATTGAAGTTTAGTGTATAAGTGTGAATAGTTTCATTTCTCCGGTTAAAACGATAGTTTAGAACCATTGAATTACAGTAATTTTCAGCATCTCTGAACAATGCATCTACTAAGAATGGATAATATTCACCATTGTGTAGCCTATTGGCCAAATCATAGTCAATTTGTTTTGCCCGTTCAAAAATTGTCTTCGCATCAGCGAGTCTCCCCTCGGACATGGCATCAACCATTGTACTAATATGGCTCCGAATCAATTTTTCAGAATCCTGAACTACAGTATTGTGAACCGAAGTACTATGATTATGATGATGTTTGTGAGTTACTTCTGTCCTAACATCTCCCATTACGACTGAGTCTTGAATCGTATGCGTCTCTATCTCAGGAACATAAGGGACCCATTCACCCCCAATCCACAACATTGACCCGTCAGGGCTCAATATCCTCTCAGCCATGCTACAAGACATTCGGCCCTCCTTATCGTGATTCCCCCTGTTGGACAAATAAATTACTCTTTCAACAAAGGAGGGATACGCGTAGGTGTGGATGAACACCAGGTCGCCCCTAATTTAGTACGAATTATTATTCTCCAACCCCAACCAACATGTATAAGCGCGGTCATCTAGATCTCTTACAATTTAACTAGGATAGGCAAAAATACTACCACCCATTAGTCATTACATGGCTAACACAAATACGTTGATAGTGGGGAGCGTATTGTTGATTGGTGGTATTCTTACAATTCCAATAGTAATCGGAATTTTCTGCGCACCTGCAGGATGTTTAGTAATGTTAATTGGTCTAATAACATCCAACCCGATTCCTAAACAACCAGTTACTTATATTCAACAACCCCCAAGGTACTAATTGTTAGCAAGGGTTAATCTCACTTCAGATCAATGAATCTGTATTTGAATGGGTTTTCAGTGGGTGCTATTCTTCGCGACCCATTTATTCATCGATTAATTTGGAAGATGATGCGACCTAATACTTCAACTGAACTTAGCATATGCAAATCCAGTTGCCGCTATTAATGTGCAGACTATGTATGATACAGAAGATTATTCCTCACAATCCAATTTTGAAGCACTCTCTTTTGTTTCATTGGTCGTATGGCTCAATCGTCCTGTGAACATCCAAAGAATTCCAACGATGGCCATGGGAGGGATCATCATGCCAACAAGAAAATGTTCTTTCAATAACGAGGGCGTACCATCTGAAACGTTCGTCCACCAAGCATCGTTCGGAATTGAATCTCCGAGAATGAAGGTCTCCCCAATCATTGGCGTTGCAACGCTCAAGTTTCTCCTTTCCCCCTCAGCTGACACCTTCTCGAGTGGCTCTTTCCATGGATGCAGTGAAAGTTCATATTTTGAATTATGAATCGGTAGTATGATTGATGCGTTCAGATCAATTCCTGCCTGAACCACTTCGGCAGGAAACATGTGAATGTCTTGCCAGGCCAAATTGTATTGACCAGATTCTAAGAAGGCGATATCAAAGGGGCCATATCTTTCGCCTATTTCCACGAATTCTTCCGTATAGCCGCTGTCACCGCTGAAAAAGAGTGATTGGTTATTGAGATTAATGACCCATGAACCCCACAAAGTAGCATCGCCATCAAACAAAGAGCGCCCACTGAAATGTTGAGCAGGGGTAAGTGCAATATCCAGGTGGTCTGATATTTTCGTTTCTTCATACCAATCAAACTCTTGAATATTCTCTTCAGCAAGACCCCACCTCAACAAATGTGATTTGACGCCCAGCGGCACATAGAATTTCGAATCTTTGAGATCTTTGATCGTAGCCATGTCAAGATGGTCGTAATGGTCGTGAGAAATAAGCACATAATCGATTGGTGGAAGATTATTGAGTGCATAACGATGCTCAAAGGAAAAAGGAGTTGGGCCAAAAAACAGCGGGTCAGTATTCTGCTCTCCGAATAACGGGTCTGTAAGAATGGTTACATTTTGTGAACGAATGAGAATCGTTGAATGACCAAACCATGTCACACTAATTTCATCTGAAACAAGAGGTTCGAGTACGAATTGTTTGGTTGGTAGCACTGTATTTGGTGACCTTTGGCTGTCATCAACCATGTAATCACCAAGACTTGAAAAAAATGTGCTGTTCTCGGATGATATACTTGTTGGGATCAAGTTCTGAAATGCTTCACCTCCATAGTTGGGAGAATCATATGTTCCAGCCTCTCCTCCAACTTGCTGAGAAAAATTCACAAAAAGAGTGGCTGAAACAAGAATCGATATTACGAATCCGAGAATGAGGAGCGACAAGAGTTTAGCATACCTTTTACGAGAGGGGACTCTCAAATCAATTTCACTCTTTGTGAATAGAGATGTTTTCGAAAGAAGTCGAACACTCAACCATAGTACTGCGAGAACAATAAAAAGAAGATTCACTGACTGAAGGTTCTTTCGATAGAGAAAGAGCATCAGCATGGCAACAAGCAGTATTGCGCCACCATACTCAGGTATCGACGAACGTTCTCTTATTGCATCCGAGTCGTCGTTTGTAGCGAACCGTTTGAACCGCATACTTTCTGCAAATATTTTGATTATTTCAAGATATCCACGAGTACCGTTCAAATTTCCCCCACCCTCTTTCTGAGCATTCTTTAAGTTCAATAAGGCGCTTTCAAAAAGCATCAAATCCTTCATTCAATCAAAGGTATTGTATTCATCGCTACCTTTGCATTATCGGATTCGTTGGAAGAATGATGCGACCTAATGCTTCAACTGAACTTAGCATATGCAAATCCAGTTGCCGCTATTAATGTGCAGACTATGTATGATACAAAGGAGAATTGAACCTCGACCTTATAGTGAACATTTATCTCAACACCTTGTGGCAAGTTATCCTTAGCACCGATTCCAACATAGTATTCACCAGATTCAACATTCCATTCAACGCCATCGACATTGTTACCATCTGCACTACCTGCAACTGAATTGATATTTGCTGAATTACAACCTGTACCACCTCCAAAACCACCTAATCCGGCTGGAGTGTTATCGCATTCATCCTTAGTATCTTCATCTGAAATTACTAAGAAAACATCATCTCTATCCCAAGTGACATGTGCATCAGCGCTGAAAAATAACCCAGCTGGATTTGAGGGCAATGGATCGTCTGCGAAGAAGACAACGTCTGGAACATTTGGAGTAGGAACTTGTTCAACGTCACCTTCTACAGTATAACCGATTGAACCGATTATCATTAGGATAACTGAAAGAGTAATCAATCCATAACCAATTTTTTGTGCACTTTCCATCTAATCCCTCTATGTATCAATACTGTAAGAATGCTAATGCTAAAATTAGGTAACATGCAATTAGCATCGCTCCTTCAAGCCAATTTGTTTTGTTATCTCCCAAGGTAGTATTTACAACTAATACTGCCATAAAGGTTGCAGTAGTTTCCAAAAGACCGAACTCGAGAGTTAACGGGACTCCTAAAAACCATGCAAAGAGAATCATTGCTGGTGCTACAAATAATGCAATTTGGACGCTGCTTCCGATTGCGATTGAAATCGATAAATCCATCTTGTTTTTTCCTGCGACTATAATTGCAGTGAAGTGTTCAGCAGCATTACCGAAAAATGGAACTAAAATAACTCCAATGAATAATTCTGGAAGATGATATTCTTCTACTGCCGCCTCTATACTGCCAACTAATGTATGAGCCATCCAACTTACAAGGCCGGTTGCTATAATCAGTAATACCCAGGCATCACGAATTGTCATTGCTGGGTTTTCATGATCATGCTGTACAGATTCTGATTCAAATTCACCAACGTTTGTCTTTAACTGAAATAGCAATGAAAGGGCGTAAATTATTAACAAAATTATTGCAGTATAATGTGAAATTATTGTCACGCCTTCCAGAGTTCCACCGGGTGCATGATGTGCTGCGGTTGGAATTATCATAGCAACAATTGCCAGTAATAGAAGAGAGCCATTCATGTGCCCTACTTGTGAATTAAACACTTGTGAGGGGTGTTTTAATCCACCCCAAACCATTGAAAGTCCGAGTACCAATAGTAAATTACCCAAAATTGAACCTATCAATGATGCTTGTGTGACCGTGACCATAGTTTCTACAATCTCGGGGTTTTTGCTAGCTGCATAAAGTGCAAACATTGCAATAATCATTTCCACAGCATTACCGAATGTTGCGTTTAGAAGTCCGCCAACTGCCTCTCCAGTACGAAGAGCGATCTCTTCAGTCGCCTTACCCATTAAGAAAGCCAGTGGCATTATTGAAACCATAGATGCGGCGAAAGCAAGCGCCATATTGCCAGAGTGTTCTGCGTATACTGCTACGGGTAGCGCCAATAATAACCAATTCAAACGATTGCGCAAGGGGTTGAATGAATCAACTAACTTCTCCATTATTTCTTCAACTTCCTCAACTAATTCTTCGCTTAAAGAATCCGTCATTTCAGGAGTTTTGCTCTCGCTCATACTTTATGGGTAGCCGCTTAGGCCTAAAGACCACCGATTACTTTGTTTGCTTTGAAGCAATTATCAATCCTTAGACTTCCTGCCAACTTTACGCTTTGGTGCTTTGCGAGGTTGTACAGAACGACGTCCGACTGAACGCTTTGGTTTTGGATCTTCGTCGAGTATAATCTCGTCGTCGTCATCAAAGAAGTCATCGATGTCAATATCATCGTCGTCATCATCATCGTCATCATCGTCGTCGTCGTCGTCACTCTTCTTTGAGCGAGTTTTACGTTGTGTTTTGTTGACTGCGAATGGATCGTCTTCTTCTTCAACCGCTTGTGGTTCTGACTTCTCATCCTCTTCAGGAGCACTGACATCGGTAACTTCGGCCATATCAAGTTCGGATGAAGTTCCAATGAATTCAGACATCCAATCTTCGTCTTCGCCTTCATCATCTCCCTTCTTCTTCTTCTTAGGGCCACTCATACCGGTTGAAATTACCATTAGAGCGACTATCCATGCCACTATTGTCAGACCCGCAATAACCCAAACAACAACATATGGTGGGTCGGTGAACCCAGGCTCTATTACAAGAGGTTCCAAAGGAGGAGCAAGTTGTTCCTCATAACTACAGTATGTTGTTCCATTGAGAGTATTACGACAATAATCAACGATAAATTGCACTGTCTTTGTTACTTCATTTCCAGCCGAATCTATTGCTCTAACCGATACTGCATGTTGGCCAGGGCTGAAACTACCAGATGTCAAATCTAAATCCATTGTCAAAGATGTATTATCCCCATTAAGGTCAGTAATTCCATCTACATCGGACCATGGAGTTGATAGAGCATTACCACTAACTCCACCGTAATGATAGACTAATTTGTATTGGAAGGAAACTACTCTTACATCATCTTGAGCACCTGCAAGTATGTTTATTTTATTACCATATAGATACTTTGAACCATCGTTACTGCTCGAAGGTGAATAGATTGTTACTTCGGGACGCTGGGCATCAACCGCTTTATCTGTCCATTCAATTATTGCTTCGTTTTCTGAAGTATCGGTCATAGTCACTGTAATGACCATAGGACCTGCATTTGTTTGTGCTGTGATTTCAAAGTCAAAGGAATATACTGGGCCTAAATCGGGATTGTTATAATTCTCAACCATCATAGACATAGGAGATTCTCCAACTGTAATATCTCCTCCAGTAGTGGTTGTAATATTGATATAAGGCTGGCTCTTCAAATATTCATTTAGTTGTAATAGAATCGTATACGATCCTTCAACCAATGAAGGACTGGTAAATTCTTCACCTTCAGCTGTAATAATATTCAAGATTGCTTGTGGCGGCATTGTATCTTCTGTTACTTGGTATGCGTTGCCACCGATTCCAGAGAAAATCTCAATGTTTTCATTGTTAAATTGGTCTGCGATTGTAATGGCATACCAAACATCTCTACTAATAGAATCATCAATTGGAATTTGGCGGATGAATGAAGATTGAAGTGAAGTACCTGCATCAATATTATCCATCACCAATTCCCATCCATCAGCTGTGCTATCTGAGAGTTCATCCCTATCTTCACCGAATGGCTCGCCCATATGTCTCCAAATAGTATATGATTCATTGACCTCAACTTCATTAAACCACTCTAGAGTTATTTGATTTATACTTCCAACCGCATATGCTTCTTTTATTCTAGATGGATTTGGAGAACGAGTGTCTTCTGAAATTGGACCATAATAATTCTGAACTAATTCAGTATAGTGGTATGTTCCATTAATGTGGCCATATAATGCCTCACTGGTAACAAAGTAATGTGAATTATCTCTAATGATATCATCTTCAATTATTGTATCAAATGAACTGATTCCGTCGGTTACTGTTCCAAGCCAATTTACAGAATAGTTGTCACTTGTTGAGCCAATTTCTCCATTAAATTGTGTTCCAGAGACCAAATAATTAGACCTCCAAATATGATATCGCTCTCCTTCGACTCCGAGTTGGTCGTCCCAAGTAACTCTAGTTGTTTTATCTCCAATAAATTCTGCATAAACATTGGTCGGCTCAGCTATCCAATTGCTAAATGCATTCTCAAAGATTGGACCCTCACAACTGTTTTGAGTAGTATTAGTGTCTGAAACTCCGTAGATGTCAACAGTAACAATGCAATAATACGCGTGACCCATTCTGCCTACTGGTACATCGTAATCAAAGGCTCCAACCCCTTCGGTAATCGTAGCAATCAATTGCACATCGGGATTGAGAATTGATGAAAATGGGACTCCTGCCATATAGATTTGATAGGATTCTCCTTCCTCCCCGTTTACATCTGACCATTCAATTGAAGTGGTTCCATCACCTGTTTCTGGGTTTGCTGTAAAGGAAGCAAAGACACTGTCCACTTGACTTGGTGGCTTGTTATCTTCCAATGTGGAAGTTGTCATTGCATTATTTGATAGGAATCTAACATCCTCATAAGCAATTCCTGGTGCAGTCCAGTTTGGAAGAAGGTAAGTAACTGAATAATAGACAACTCTATCAGTATTTTCTGGTATATCTATAACGATACTGCTGGTTCCTGCAGGAAGGGTTAGCACTGGTGTTTCTTGCCCCAATAGAACTTGTCCATTAGATCTTAAAACCTGATATTCTGTTCTCCAAAGATGTATTTGGTAAGCGTCATCACCTGTTTCAGGCAAAATTGGGAAAATATCATTGTAATTTACCCATTGCAGTGTTGTCTTACTTTGAGAAGAGTCAAAACTCGATGCGAGGTTGTAAGGAGTACGAACTGGAGTAGTTATTTCTACTACTGGCTCAAATAAATTTGATGCATTGAAATCCAATTCATAGGTTTCAACTCCAGTCTCATTCGCTGTAGTTATTGCATAATATGTTGAACCGTTGAAACCAGGGGACACTAGATATGATACTGAATGCCCCGGGTGTGTTCCATTCAACCCTCTGCAATTGAACGGGTTATTCATTGATTCAGAAGGAGAACAAGCGCTTACTGAGGCAAAAGCCGTGAGGTTGAGAATATTTATAGCATCTATTGGCTCATCACTGCGATATACATT
>Ga0308010_1001817_pt1 | contig 11493 bp, 8 predicted proteins | sample Neamet129_FD_202368 | JGI IMG/M metagenome (GOLD analysis project Ga0308010, IMG submission 202368) | Marine microbial communities from water near the shore, Antarctic Ocean - #129 | ecosystem: Environmental > Aquatic > Marine > Unclassified | place: Southern Ocean | collected 2014-07-24 | reverse complement strand
TTTAGGGGTAAAGAGATGGGTATTACAGACATCAAGAGGGTCTTGAGATTGTATTTTATACAACAGTTGGCAAAAGACGAGCTGGTTAGGTCTGAGAATATGCTAGATCCAGACTTCCCTTACACACCAAATGCAGATGGAATTAATGATCTGATTGATTCATATCGTGAGGCTCTTCGTAATGAAAATAGTCAGGGCGTAGATCGCGCAGTTGAGGTTGCAGAAGCCTGTGAGCTTCCTTTAGACCCCGGTACATCGGACTTCAAGCGATTCTACCGTGAGTTCATTAAAATCGAGCTTCAGTTGTTAGCAGTTTTATTAAAACGGGAATGTTCAGATTATTCTGATGAAGTTAAGTACATCTATGGTGACGAAACGGGCCTCTCCGATCCTGCCTTTGGGAGTTATGAGGCTGATTCACAGCCGCTTGAGGCGCTTTCCTTGATTACACGTGCCATCACTGTTGCAGATAAGCAGGCAGCGTCGGGAAGGGCCAGTGGAGAGGCTAGGCGTCAGGAAGCTGAGCTTACATATGAGCTTTTTGATGCTTGTGTATTAGAGATGACAAAAGAAGACCTCCGCCATACAGACGCTCACATTGCACGTATTTGCTCCAAAAGAACTAGTGTTGATAAGAGTGACAGATCACTAAGAGCAAGGGTGCATAAAATAAGAAGACTTTGATTAGGCAAATACCTAAAAGTTGGTTGCCAACATCTTTGTTACCAAACAGGACGCTTAAGATACGTTTAGTCCAGCATTATTGAGCTGGTAATTTGAAATGTATATTGAACAACTGGAGTTAAAATGGAACAAAGAACAAAAGACATCATAGAACAAGGCTATCCTGTATTCCCATGTGCGCCGAATAAAAAGACACCTATAACAACCCGTGGATTGTATGACGCATCAGCTGATAAAGAAGTAATAAAACAATGGTGGACGCAGAGCCCTAAAGCAAACATAGGCCTACCTACTGGCTCAAAAGCTGACTTGTTGGTAATTGATGTGGACGTCAAGAATGACGCAGGTGGCATCGTCAGTATGGAACAGCTTCAGCTAGAGTTTGGAGAGCTAGACAACACACGTAAGGTAATGACCCCTTCAGGTGGTTACCATCTTTACTTTAGACACCCCTGTGACGGAATAAAAAACAGTATAGGCATCCGTCCAGGAATTGACATCAAAACTGAAGGGGGATATGTCCTTGCCCCCGGGTCTGTGATTGATGGTAATCCGTATTATGTTGAAACTGACATGGATGCTCAGGACCTTCCCAAGAAGTGGGTTGCCTTACTGGTACTGGGAAAAACCTCACCAGCAGCAAACGACCACACCTTTGCCGAGCCTTTGGATTTCACTATTAGTGAAGGAGGTAGGAATGATGCACTATTTAAACAAGCAAGCTCATTCCGTAATCGTGACGTACCATTAGAAGCTGCTATAGGAGACATCCTTGGGCTGGCACGGCAATGCGACCCGCCATTACCACAGAAGGAAGCGTTGGCGATTGTTAAAGGTGTTTATGAACGGTATGAGCCTGGCTTAGCAAGCAACACAGACTTGGGTAACTCTAAGCGTCTAGTAAAATCACACGGAGAAATTCTTCGCTACCTTCACGAAATGAGAAAGTGGATATACTGGGATGGCAGTCGTTGGGTCATAGACGAAGACGGCAAAGTAATGCGCTACGCTAAACAAACTGCTATCTCAATCAACAAAGAAGCTTCTCAAATATCTGATGACAACCGCAGGTCAGAATCCCAGAAACATGCAAAAACATCTGAAAGCCTTAGAAGCCTGAGCGCAATGATTGACTTGGCAAAGACAGAGGAAGGCATACCCCTACCTGCAAGTAAGCTTGACACTAAGAACTTAGTATTAGGTGTCAACAATGGTGTTATTTCCTTGGCGAGTGGCGAACTAATTACGGGAAGCACTAAGGACCTGTACTTAACCAAAAAAGCGACAGTCTGCTTTGACTCAGAAGCACGCTGCCCAACATGGCATACCTTTTTGCATCAAGTGTTAGGTGGTGATGAAGACTTCATTCGTTTTATTCAAAAAGCCGTTGGTTACTCACTAACTGGTGACACGAGTGAGCAGGTATTGTTCTTTCTTTATGGAGTCGGTGCTAACGGTAAAAGCACTTTCGTTAACACCTTGCAAACCATACTCGGTGACTATGCACAGCAAGCCCAAGTGTCCACCTTCATGACAAAAGGCAAAGGAGCGATTAACAATGACATTGCCAGACTTAGGGGCAGTCGCTTTGTAGCTACGACGGAGACTGAAGAAGGTTCACGGTTTAATGAGTCTGAACTAAAACAGCTAACTGGTGGAGATACTATTACTGCTCGGTTTTTACACCAAGAGCATTTTGAGTTTAAGCCAAACTTCAAGTTATGGATTAGTGGTAACCATAAGCCTTATATTCAGGGTAACGACATAGGTATCTGGCGACGCATAAAACTAATTCCATTTGAGGTCTCAGTTGCCCCTGACGAACAAGACAAAGAGCTTACAACTAAGTTGCTTGCAGAAAGTTCGGGGATACTAAATTGGGCGCTAGAAGGATGCAGAATGTGGCTTGACGAAGGGCTTGGTGGCTGCGATGTCGTTAATAAAGCCACTAGGGCTTATAGATCCGAGATGGATGTAATCTCTGGCTGGGTTAATGAATGTTGCATCTTAGACATAAATGCAGGAGCACCATCTTCTGTTCTTTATGAATCGTTCAGATTGTGGGCGCATGAAAACGGTGAGTACGTCGTTAATAACCGTAAGTTCAAACAGAAGTTACTTGAAAAAGGCATACACCTGTCTCGAACGTCAAAAGGGTCTATGTATTCTGGACTGAGGCTGCAAGATGGCCTAACAGACTTTTAGCCGCTGAAGGCGTTAACTAAATAAGAGGCCAATTGGACTTACGTCGGTTGGCCTTATTTTCAGTGCTTGGTTTTGGTCTATAAAATACTTAAGTTAAGCGCAACTGGCATCACTTATTGGCAGCAACTAGGGCTTAGTTTTATGTGTCTAAACTCCTGCTTTGGTAAGCTATTTACTAAAAACTGTAATGCATCTCTACAAACACTTTATCACTATAGGACAATGCGCGATAGATGGCATTGCTACCTCCATAATAGTTAATTAAGCCGCCATTGAGTGTCCACTGTTGGTCGACCTCATGTTCCAACCAAAATTTCTGCATGCCTCCGCCTTGCAGCCCTTCACCATTTGCCGTAAACAGCAAATTAGCATTGGTTTGGTCATGGTTGAATTGATACATCATATGAATCGCTAACTGCCTATCTTTGGCCAGCTGCAAATCTGGAGCTAGAGCCATACCAGCCTCAAAGTCATGTATCTGGCGCTGGGCCCACTCTACTGTTAGGTTAATGTCTCGCCAGCCATTGTAATCAAAGCCAAGCATCACATCGCTACGGCTTTTGCTAGTACTGGCATTACTGTATTCCAAATTACTGAAATGTGCGGCCTCTAGCTTCCATAGCCAACTTCCCTGCACCAAACTCAAGGCCATACCAGATTGGTTAATCAGGCTGTAAACTCTAGCAGGGACGGGCGTGACTTGCTTATGCCAGCGCGAATCTAACACTCGTCCATAATAAAAACTGCTATCAACACCTAAAATCTGGCCTGTTGCTGCCAACATGTAAGGAGCATCACTAGTGTCGTATTGAGGATCCAGCAAGCTTGGCAAGCTTGACATCAAAGCACTTGGAAAGGCGCTTGATGGAAACACATCAACGCCTACTGTAGCCACTTTTGGAGCCCTTAACTCATGCTGCATCGCAGCCGTAAGTTGCCAATCCTGTAGATAATAATCGAACCGCGTGAGCGCAACTGGCAAACGCAAATCTTGCAACTGAGTCAGTCCAGGATAACGATTATCCAAGCTATTTACGGTGTCATTAATACGCAACATGTCGGCGCTTCCTTGCACCATATTTTGCCGACCCAGTTTTATATCCAAATTAGGCGTTAAGCTAGACTGCCACCAAAAACTGCCCAGCTCCAGACTCGATTCGTATTCATCTAAAGCAGCTTCTGGGTAATTACTACGCCCATTGAATTGATACGCCAGGTCATAATCAATGCCTATATCCACATGCGCGCGACTGGATTCTGCCCCTTCATAGTCAACATCAAGCCTAGTTTTAGCCTGCAAACGAGACCAATTATTTTTATTAGGCAGCGCTGCAGATGCACCATGATCGTATGCGTAATTGGAGTATAAGGACACTTGGCCCGAAACCTGCCAAGGCGATTGTTGAGCCTCTAGCGGCACTAACGTCTCTTCAATGACAAACACTTCATCGACTTCGAAGCCGCCCAAAAGATCATCAAAATCATTTGCCATAAGTAATGGACTAACCATAATACAAGCAGCAGCTAAGGGCCTCCAAACTTTGTTTTTCATAACCCTTAACGCCCCTTCACAAGTTCACGCAAACTAAACATTTGCTCATCTATTGGCTGATTATTAGTAATATTCGACAACTTCAATACCGTACTATGCTGACCCACTTTACCTTGTGTGGTTTTCATTTCTATTTCCGTAGCCATCCATATACCACCAATCTTTGCCAACTGTTTAACACTCATGTACTTACGGTAGTTATCTGGCATCATGTGGATGGCCTGCACTACCATAAAGTTATCTTGGCGCACAAACATATAGGATTTAAGATAACCTGTAGCATCAATCACTTGCTGGGATTTTGGTGTGGTTTCAATGACCCATGTGTCGGAACCAGCAACAGTTTTTTCCTGTAATAATTTGTAACTATAATCTTCTATATTACGCTGAGTCATGTCTGCATAGGTGAAGTCAGAGCCCATGAAGCTACCACTTTTATCCGCTGCTGCAATGCGCTTTGCCTTGCCTAATGCAGGCAAATATAGCCATTGATCATCTTCTTTTTCGCCAACATAGTCATAGGTTAAGAAACCAGTGCCTTTAACGTTTGCAGGGGCAGTAAAGAACAATAATTTATATTCATCGTCACCAAACATCTTGGTTTGACTACTCATTGTGCGTGAACGCTGATTGCCCTTTTTATCCACTAAAATCATCTGCATGGTAGATTCGCTGGTATTGGCTTGCTCTAAGGCATCCACTTGAGCAACAATCTCTTGTGCCGTTAAACTTGCTGCCGTGGTCACGGGGGAAATCACTGCTAAAGCGGTCAGCACTAACCATTTCACTAATTGGTTTTTCATTTTCTCATCCTCTATAAATCGTTGTATTACTTACTTTTATGCAGCCAAACCATGAGAGCCGGTGCCACCAAAAAGTCGGCTAACAAGGCTGCCACAATGGCAAAGCTAGTCAACAAACCAAATGCCATTAAATTACTCATGGCTGAGAAGAAGTAAGCAAAAAAGCCTGCACAAAGCACTATCGTAGTCACCAACATGGCACGACCTGCACCCTGCAAGGTTTGCTCAATCGCCAAAGCAGTATCGCCGTGCTGATCGAAGTAGCGTTTGAAGTTGTGCATGAAATGCACCGTGTCGTCTACTGCCAGACCGATGACAATGGCCCCTATGAGCATGCTGTACATGTCCAATGGCAAACCCAGTAGCCACATTAATGCCAACACAGAAATCACCGGCAACAGGTTTGGAATCATGCTTACCAGACCCAACTTTACACTGCCCAACATCACCACCATCATCACTGCAATAGCCACAAAAGCGATGCCATAACTTACCGCTGTGCTGATAATAGCGCTAGTGACCGTCTTCACCAGCATGGCAATCATGCCTGTGCTACTAACTTTTACCTGGTCATCAAACAAAGTCTCACTCTTGGCCATGACTTGATCCAATAGATCAATATATTCAACAGCATCTACCCAAGGAACCTTAATTGTCATACGAGCGATACTAAACTGCGAATCCACCAAATCCTCTAGGTCATCAGTACCCGAATTTTCAAATAACAAAACTTCCTGAGCGATAAGTTCTTCATTATCGGCAATCACATAGTAGTTTGGGTCATTCTCATTCAGAGCCTGGTGAATTTCCTTCACCACATCAGCAATGGAGACCACCTTACCAACAAAGTAAGTATCCCCTGTGAGGGTGCTTGCATACCTACCAAGCTCATCCATGGCCTGTAAACGAGCAGGCTGTATGACACCATTCTCTTCACCGGTATCAATAATGATTTCCATGGTGATTGAACCTTTCATTTGTGCATCCACCACTTCCGTGGCGATGCGCCCAGTGTTTTCTGGAGGCAGCCATGTGAGTGGATTATGAGAAAATTCAATTTGCGTCACGGCAGCTAGGCCAGCAATCGTAAGGACCCCGGTACCCAGCAAGATGCTGCGGTAATAACGTACTGAGGTGCGACTAAATACGTGCAGAACGCCCGCCATAAAGTCCTTATCCTGATTCACAGTAGTCCCTTTACGGGGCTTATTTTTCAGAGGTAATAGGCTAATCAACGCTGGCAATAACAACAACACATAGGCCAGCAATAGCAGCACACCAAGGCTCGCAAAAACGCCTAATCGAGCTACCGCAGAGATGTCTGAACTGGCAAAAGAGATTAGACCTGCAGCTGTAGTTAGTGAGGTGATGGCAATGGCAAAACCAGAGTGCTTATAGGTGTAAATAATGGCATTTCTTTTGTCCTCAGCAGTGCCGCCACTGGCATCATATTGCTGAAAGAAAATAGCTAATACATGAATTGCTGCACCCACACCTACCGCCAATAGAAACGACGGTATGATTTGAGTAATGGTTTGTATTGGGACAGATAAATGCCCCATCAGCCCCATGGTTGAAGTCACAGCCATAAGCACCGTGAGCATAGGTAGTACGACACCCGGTATCCGCCTAAAGAGGATGCCTAGGAATAAAATAATGGTGGCCAATACCATGATTACAAAAAACACCATGTCGTTGGCCATCATCGTTTGTAAGGAGTCTGTTACTTGAGGAGAGCCTGCTACATAAATGGTGAACTCAGGCGTGCTGTAATCACCAGCCACCTTGGCTACAGCATCAATTATTTGGGCCTTTTGTGCATCACTTAAGGGTATTTCAGGCTCTTGCTCTAACGCATCTGTGTCACCTAGGGCGAGCAAATCATCGATGGATATTTCTTCGTCCACTTCCTGATGGTCAAAGGCCTGCATCTGGAGCATGATATTAGTAAAACTACCCTGCTCATTAACCAACAAGTTAGTCAGCAATGGATTAGCCAGAGCAACTGTCTTTAGATGCGCATAGTCTTCGGTGGTGGTAGGCCAAGGATCAAACAGCTCGTTTACGATAAGACTATCCGCATCTCCCGTAGTCACCCGTGACGTGATTAAACTATCAACAGCAGCTAAGTAGGGCACTTGGTCTGCCAAAGCATTGTGAAGAGATTCTAGTTTTTTCAAATTAGCTGGTGCAAACAGATCGTCTGAATGCACAGCAACCAAAATGCGGTCATCTTGCCCAAATTGTTGTTTGAAATCGTTATAGGCCACCCGCACTGGGTCATTGGCGTGTAGAAAACCTTCTGTGGAGGTATCTAAACGCATGTACTGCAGGCCACTAGCCAGAACCACAAACGACACTACCATCAGCACCAAAAAACTCTTTGCGTGGTCGAAAACTAACGTCGCTAAACGCCCAAATCCTGCTTCTAAATAATCGCGCATCATTTATCCTCAATCATTCCATCTGTCCAAGCAGCTGGGTCAGTTGCCAACAATGCCTGCATATAATATTCATAAAGGGCTGGACCCTCGTCTTGTAAGTCAAAACTGTAGTCGTGAATAGACCAGCGCATCAAGGTTCCTTGCATGGTACTCACCACGAGCTTAGCCATGTCCTCAGGACTTTGTGTACTGGCAAAGGTCCCAGACTCCAGACCATCTCGTATTAGCTGGGTGAACGCCTCTGTCATTCGTGTCATCACTTGCTGAACTATGCCTTTTAATACACTTGAATCACTGTGCAGTCGGTCGCTGAATAGGATTCGCGGCAAGGCTTTGTGCTGGCTGGCAAAACCTAGCTGCTTGCGAATAATATTCTGTAGGCGTACATCAGCGCTCGCTTTAGACTTAAACATAGGTTCAACGGCTTTGAACATCCCGCCAGACAACCAGCGCAACACTGCCTCAAACACATGATCACGGGTTTTAAAGTGTTTAAAGATAGTCGCCTGCGCCACACCTACACGGTCTGCAATGACCTGTGTAGTGATTTTATTCACCCCTTGCTCAGCACATAATTCAATGGTGCTAGTGACAATCTCTTGTTGACGCTGTTCGCTTGGTTTACCCATGAATTGACTCGCTTACTGTGGTTGATCTGAGTTTTTAAATAAAAGTAATTAATTACTCACCTTTGAGGTGAAAGGATAATGCATTAATATTAAATTAGCAATTCCTTTTTTAGATAAACGTTTTTATGTTATTTAGTACAAGGTATGGCTATAAATTTCTGATTGCAAATCAGTAAGAAGGTTGTCTATGAGTCTAGTTCATTCTGCATCATCTTAGTTCTTGCAGGCGGCCGCTGTAATGTCTCAGATTTTTTATTTGGTTGTAGAAGCTAGTCCAATTCCAAATAATACAAAAATCCCACCACCTGCCCGGTTTACTATACGCCCACCTTTTTCAGTAGATAACCAGTTACGTGCCGACCTTGCTAGGTAGGCATATAGAAAATGGATAAGCAGGTTGAGGCTGCTATAAGTCACCACTAACATCAAAAACTTACTGACATATTGCGACGATGAAAAGTCTACAAATTGAGGAAAAATAGACATAAAAAAGAAAACAGCTTTAGGGTTTGTTAGCTGTATTGTTAAGCCTTCAAGAAACTGAACTTTAATATTTCCAGCTGTTCTACTGCTAGTGTCTAATTTAGTGATAGGAGAGCGCCATAATTTGATACCTAAATAAATCAGATAGGCAGCTCCAATATATTTCATTACCATGAATGCCATAGCCGAGGTTGCTAAAATAACCCCAACACTGGTTGCAGATAACCCTGCAACAATAAATGTACCAAAGGCTATGCCTACGATCCCTCCAATAGCACCAAAAAAACCATAGCGAATGGAATTGGTAAGCGTTAATAAGACCCCGGGGCCGGGGCTCAAAATGGTTACAGTTGCGATCAAAGTAAATAACAAATAATTTTCCATATTTGACCTTTAACTAGGTGTAGCAGCCTGCTGGTTAAAAAAGATAAGAGAAAACAAAACCTGTTGTGATCGCCATGCTAAGTACCACGAGGATAAAGGCTATAATCATTTGTGTTTTAAACAATGACCGTAACAGAATAAGTTCTGGAATACTGGCACCGGCACTGCCGATGACAAACGCCATTACTGCTCCAATTCCCATGCCTTTAGCAACAAACGCAGCAGCGAGCGGGATCATAACGATGGCACGGGTATAGAGCGGTATGCCAATCACCGCAGCAAAAGGAATGGCCAATGGGTTATCGCTTCCTGCATAGTTGGCGATGAAGTCTGTAGGCACAAAGCCATGAATTATAGCTCCCAGGGATACACCTATAAAAAGGTAAGGGAAGGCCTGTTTGAAATCAGCCCACACCTCTACCCATAGTTGTCTCCACTTGTTAGGCGTAGCGCTAGAGCTAGAGCTACAACTGCTTTTTTCTGCAACTTCTTCGGGAACTATAATATACTTTTCAAAGCCAAGCTTTTCTAAGGCCATGCCTGCCATGATAGAAATGCCCATGGACATGGCGAAATAGATTGCTGCAATCTTGAAGCCAAATGTAACGGCAAACAAAACGATTAAAATGGGGTTCAGAAGTGGGCTGGAGAACAAGAAAACCATCATCGGGCCAAAACCTGCATTGGCTCTAATGAGTCCTTTTAAGAATGGGATGGTAGAGCAAGAACAGAAGGGCGTGATGGCCCCCATAAAAGCAGCGATGACGTAGCCTTTGCCATGTTTTGAACTGAGCACATTTCTAATCTTTTCTGGTGGAATGTATAGCTGTAACACACCTACCAAATAACTGATTGCAATAAATAGCATGGTGAGTTCAAGCAGCAAGTAGGTAAACATGTAAAGCACATCTTGTAGGGACTGTTGGGTTATTGCAGACATTGTATCGTTATCCATATTACTAGAATGATGGAAATATATATAATTTAACGCTATTGGTCAAGATATTTCTGTTATCATGGAAATATGGAAATCACACAAGCAGCTAACGCCTTTAAAGAACTCGGCCACCCCACGCGCCTGAGTATTTTTACACTTCTGGTTAAAGCTGGCCATGACGGACTGCCCGTCGGCCGTTTGCAAGAAGACTTACAGGTGCCCAATTCAACCTTATCTCATCATATAGCTAAGCTCACATCAGTTGGGCTAGTTAAACAAGAGCGTGAGGGACGGGTATTGAACTGTACTGCACAATACCCTCATCTAAATGCCTTAATCGACTTCTTGAACGATGAGTGCTGTGCATCCGTACTTTAGAGAAGCCTTGCTGAATTAATGGCCTAGTGAGGCTAATTGGAGCATATCTTTAATTCCTAAAAATGACACTAAGTGTAACCATTGCAGCATAAAAGGGGTTATTGGTAAACCACAGCTCATATAGAGAAAATACCAAAGTAGCTGCAATGCTGCCATTATCTGCAACAACAAAAGAGGCTGGAGTCCACCTCAAGAGCAGACAACAACACCCTTAATATAGGGTAACCGTTTTTATTGACCACACCCCCTAAACTTACTCACAGCCCAGCTGATATCATGGGTTAATCAGGGTTATAACCACCATCAAAAGTGCCTCTGAGGCCTCCATACAAGCCTTCTCAGAGACGCTTATATATCAACCCAAGCCAGTGTATTAGGCATATGAAACAAGGCGTTAGGGCTCTTTTCGGCACTCAGGAAGCCCTTCATTAAGCCTAGGATATCGAACACAATAGTCCACTCAGTGAGTACAAACTGATAACCCATCCCAGACACCACAAGGAGCCCGCAGAGCCATTAAAATCTATCATACTAATGATGACATCACCTGCTGGAAGGCCTGTGTGTCCGTCCCTTGTGGCATCTGAGATCGGTTGACGATAACAGCCTATAGATCTGTCATGTAGTGATTCCGGGATAAGGTGGTCGTGGGAGGCTATGGGGCCTGAGCGTATCAGTTATCAATACAAATAAAGTAAGCCACACACCACAACCATTAGAGGCTGCAATGTATGGCTTGCTTAACTGTGAACCAAACTGAGAACCACAAAGATCCTCTTGCTCGGCTTGAAACGCAGTGGTATGGTTGTAATAGCTTGTATTTAGGGGCTTCTAGCTCTTCCGTTGGGCAATGACCTTTAGTTAGGTCCACTCCTGGCGCGCCATCTATTTTTATAATAGTTTGTTTTATAGGGTTTTTTACATTATTAAAAATAATGGAACCGTCAGATAGACCGTCTTTTGTTTTATTTTTTACTAGTCCTGCTAGATCCCT
>Ga0308010_1001816_pt1 | contig 11496 bp, 19 predicted proteins | sample Neamet129_FD_202368 | JGI IMG/M metagenome (GOLD analysis project Ga0308010, IMG submission 202368) | Marine microbial communities from water near the shore, Antarctic Ocean - #129 | ecosystem: Environmental > Aquatic > Marine > Unclassified | place: Southern Ocean | collected 2014-07-24 | reverse complement strand
AAAATTACTGCTGTTTTAGACATTGTATTCTCCTATATCGTTAGTCTCTAGTTGAAGGGGTTCTATGTTCTTATCGAAATACCTTTTCCATTCGTATGCACTATCTAAAGACTCAAACCAAAAGTTCTGGTCAAAAACCTTACCGTCATCTTCTGCTTTACATACTAAAAGAAACTTACATTCATCTGCAAGATCATCTCTATCTGGCAAATCTTCACAGTGTATTGGGCCTTCGATAATACCCCAAACTTTTAAAACATCAGTCACTTCCTCCACCCTTCCAATTCTTAAGTAACTCCATGTAGTGATCCATACCAACCATAACTACCCAAGGGTTTCTGTCTGATCTAAAGAAGACTACAGGCTCACCCTTACCATGTGCGCCAGCTTGTTCCAAGTAACCGTACACAGTTTTTAACGCATCTTTACGTCTCTTAACTTCAATAGCTAGGGGTATCTTTTTACGGGCTGCTGGACTAAGCTGTATGTCCTCACCAGTATCACCCATAGTTGTACTCTTTATATCGTCAGGCTCAAACTCAGGGAAAGTAGCTAGTAACTTATCCCTGACTTCTTGCTGACCATTTCTACCCTTAGCCTTAGCTGATCTTGTCTTTGACATTGGGGGCCTCCCATATCTGATCAACTTCTCTTCGTAACCAAAGCAGTCTAGCGTTCTCAATGACACGTTCTTCATCACCTTCGTATGCTTCAACGCAAGCGTCCCACAATTCCATCTCAGTAGTAAGTCCCTTAAGTATCTTGTTTGCTTTAACAGGGCCACACCTATGAAGCCCAGCTATGTTATCAGCCCTATCCCCAGTAAGTATCTGAGTGTAGAAGAACTTAAGTCCCGTGGCCTCCCCAACGACAGAGAAAAGCCTGTGGGATAGGTTGTAGTGGAAGCAAGGGATCTGAAGCATGTCTTTGTCAACACTAGCAACAACAGAACTCCTACCACACTTAGTGGCTTCTATTGCAATAAGATCATCAGCCTCTTCACCTCTACTTGTTATTGCACCATATTTATGAGACATATAATCGCGTATGAAAGATAGGTGTGCTGGTTTAGCCACATCTTTACGGTTGCCTTTGTAATCAAGGGTTTTTGCGTAGTCAAACCTAAAATTACCTTTGCCTGTTAGATAGACTTGAGTGGAGTGAGCAAGGTACTCGGTGTCTTCGTATACCCTGACCAATAACTCATCTACTTTTAACATAGCATCATTATGCGTACCTTCATTCGAGGAAAACCCCGCACGGTAGGCTATGATATCCCCGTCGATCAGGATTTTCCCCTTGGGTTCCATTAGAAAGGAATCTCATCTTTTACAGCTACTACTGCTGGTGCGCTGGGCGGGGCAGGTGTATCAGAGTAAGATACAGACTTGTACACAGGCTTGGACGCAATACCCTCATGGGGGACATGATCCAGAACATCAATACGATCTAGGCGAGATCCCGGCCCCATTGCCGTATCATATACTACGATGTACACATCAGCAATAGTACCATTGCCCAACTCACCATCGTCAAACAGCCAAGGCTTATTGTTCTTTCCGTTGAACACCTCTGGTGCGCCACTGTTGAAGTCGTGACCAGTATCAAACTTACGCACGGCTTTAGTAAGCATACCACGCCCCTCTGGGTCAGACTTAAACCCACGGCCCCATCCTACAGACTTAAGTAGGTTTACGTTGTCATCGTCCATAATAATATCCACAGTGCAAGCACCTTTAGTAGACTCATATGAACCCTCAGATTGAGGTGTCTTTTTAAAACCAGTAAGGTCACGGTTCTCTTCAAATACCTTAGCCCATTGAAGGACTGCTCTTACTTTTACTCCACGTTGTGCCATTTAGCATCTCCTATATTAGTGAATATCGGCATAGGTTGCGCCGTATTGTACATCTATACCTAAGTTTACATTTAGTTGCAAGTGTTTATTTAGATTAACCATAGCTTTTTTCAAGGTTTCTGTGTGTTTTTCTTCCTCTCCTTTTTTAACAGCATTAATTGTTTCGTCATGGAATTGCCCCAATATGTTAGGTCTACTGCGTGTGTAGTTGAACACCCATAGGTCAAAGCAATAGGCACCTGTACTCTGGTTGAGGGTAGAGAAAACATCCTTACGGAATCGAAGTGTGTGCCAGAACTTACTAACAGGATTCTGTACCCACATCTGTTCGTTGATTGTCCTAACCTTTTGATCTTCAACAAACTCAGTGATACCCTTGTTGCGCTCCCAGTACGCCTTCAACAGTGAGGTGGCTTGGGTTACGCTCATCCCTGTCTCCCTTGATAACTTGGGTGGGCCTACACCATAGGTAGCAGAGTAGTTCACCACCTTGTAGTCTTTGCGTAGGGCCTTAAGGCTTCCTGTCCTGTTGTGGTCATCTATTTGTTCTTGCGTGACCGCACCATTAAATAGCGCCAAATCAAGGTGAGGGTCAAAACCATCTCTACTCATCTCCTCTACATAATCAGGGTCGTAGGGTTGCATGTAGTGTCGCTTGGTTGTGTCCTCAAGAGAGGTCATGTCTGCCCCACAGAGAACGTAGCCATCACTAGGTGCAATCAAACACCCACGAACTTCTTTACCCCAAGCCTTATCAACTCCCGGAAGGTTTACAAGTGGCTTGCTGTGCTTAAAGCGTAGTGTGTTAGTAAGACCAGCAATCTCTGCCTTTACATAACCATCAACCTCACACTCTAAGAAGGCAGAGAAGATAGCAAGCCTGTGGCTTAGGACGGTGTAACCATCAAGCACTCCAACAGAGTTGCTATCGTCAATGAGTATCTGCACTGATGGTGTTAGTTCTCCATCTTTACGAACTTGTGGTATCTTTCTCTCTGATCCATCCTCCTCCTTTACATACTTGTGAGTGCAGGGTTCCCACCCAAGAGAGTACAGCCAGTCCTTAACCTGATCAGATGATTTAGGATTAGCAGGTTCAACACCCTTGATAACCTTCAGCTCACCCTCATAGCCCTTGGGCATACCATACTCTTCTAGCAGTGCGTCCCACTTCTCACCATACTTAGATCGTGTGCCATCCTCTTTGTTACACTTAGTGGGCTTGGTTGCCACTCTGTACAGCTTGTTCATAGGCATTACCCCAACAAGCTCTGCTGTCTTAACCTCTATCTGTGAGGTAAGCTCATCAACACACTTCTTTGCTAGATCTATGTTTAACTTCCAACCACTTTTTTCTGCTACTGATGCACAAGACATCTTAAACGACAGATACTTCAGAAATTTGTTCATCAGCTCTTTGTCTGTCTTGTATACCTGTTTGAACTTAGCAATCAAATCGTGCCACAGATGGAAGTTTATCTTTACGTCTTCCTCACAGCGGTGGGCGTACTCTTCTTGACTGAGACCTTCCCAATCTTCGATGGTAGGTTTAGGGATATCAAAGTCTTCACCAAAGCCAGCTAGACCGTGCTTAGACCTGCTCACATTGACCACCCATGACATAGGTAACGTGTCGTAAGCTACCCCCCTAAAGGTACACCCTAAGAGCTTTTCCAAAACAGGTATGTCATACCGAATAATATTGTGACCCACTATAATCGTGTGTTCTAGCAGTAAGGAACGCATCTCCTGATAGTCAAAGATAGTACGCACGTCTAGCTCACCAACCTTTGTGTAGGACAGGCAGTGGATCTTTGTGGGGTCTAGTCCATTAGTCTCTATGTCGAATATAATCATGTACCCTCCGAGAGTATCGTTGTCTCAGGGTCATAGTAGACAGACCCAGCAGCCCCCAGTTTAGCAAAGGGCCTATTCTTATCCACGATAAAGTTAGTGGTGTTCTGTAGAATCTCATCATCTGTATCTGTATCACGCTCAAGTTTAATACAGATGATAGCCTCTTCTTCTAGTGATGCAGCATACTTGGTACGCCCATCGTCATTGACCTGAGAGATAAAGATCACACCAATATTAAGCTCTTTGGCAAGCTGTGCTGCACGTGATCCCAGTGTGGTAAGTGTACTGGTGGCACCATCAACACCTGAGCTAGACAGGTAAGCAAGGCGTTGTACGTGGTCAATAAAGATGTATCCAGCCCCGTACACACTAGCTGCCAATCGTATGTATTCCAGTAGCTTCAAGGGATCATCATGTGACCTCATCTCAAACACAATGGTACGCTCACCCTTGGTTGCTTCCTTAGCTGCCTCTACTACCTTATCCTCAGAGATATTGTTCTCCGCTGCATCATCCTTAGTACGGACATTAACACCCAAGTGGTAGGTAGCCATAGAGCGATAAGTAGTACTCTTCATCTCCTCCATGTGTAGCATAGCTATACGCACGTCAGGCTCACGGAGTAATCCGGTCTCAAAGTACCTGATAACCTCAGTCTTACCAGTACCACGGGGTGCCTTGATGAACGTGATCCCACCCTTGACTAACCCCCTAGTCTTGTCATCAAGAGCAGTATGGCCCGTTGGTGTGTACTCGTATGGGTTCTCATCACGAATTGCAGCTTCTACCTCTTCATCAGAGCAGAAGAAGTTATCAGGAGAATAGCGTTGTGGTTTTAGTGCAGCCCACTTGAGGTCATCACTGTCACCCTTGGTGAGAAAGTCATTGGCGTCTTTGTGCTTGGACATGGGCACATACCAGAACTTCTCTGCCAGTGCCTCGTATAGTTTGTCAGCAGCACGTCTACCTGCATCATCCAGCTCACCAGCATACACAACCTCTTTGAATGAGTTGAGGTAAGTATAGTTAGCCTTGATAAACTTCTCACCAATGGATGCGCTGGGCAGTGCCTTGACAGGATACTTCTGGCCTAAGATTTGGTATAGGCTGGCTGCATCAAACTCACCCTCAGTAAGATAGATACGGGTAGCTGATCCAGCATTGAAGTCTGGGCCAAACAGATGGTTCATCCCCATCCCTCTGTCCTTCATCCATGACTTAGATTTGTCATTGTAGTCACGGTATTTGACAGTGTGTGGATACTTGTAAGCGTACCGCACTGGCACATTGCCATCACCTGTCTGTATTTGTATACCGTAAAGCTGGCACACACCCTCATCAATACCTCTGATGTTAGTGTAGGTAACACCTGTTACGGGTACTTGGGTAGGGGTAATCTCTACTAAGTCTTTCACGGGGTAGTCCTCCTTTGCCCAGTCGAATACTGGAACTTTCTTATTTGCGGGGTAACTGCCGCCACAAGAATGACAGTAACCATAACCACCATCATTCCAGCAAAAAGCATTTGATGATGCACATGCAGTAAACGGGCAGGCAAGGTGTGGATTATCTTTCGTCATGATCCTCTCCACTTATTAGATCGTCCATAAAATAGACAACCTCCCAAAATATAGCTATAATAGCTACAAAAGGCCAGAACAAACAGTTAAAAAATATTGGCCCCTCCACACTATCAAAGATCTCTTCCAAGTCTTTAAACAGAAGTAGATGAAACAAGAAGCCCAAGGCATACAGTGTTCCACCACCATATGCAAGACCTAATTGAAACTCAGTCAGTACTATCAACGGCCCCTGCCTCCTTAGTTGAATCTATTCCTTTTTGTATGAGGTGTAGAAATCCTATACTAAAGATCTCACTAAAAACTTCTGGATCTAGGTCTAGTTGTAAGGTGGCACTGCCATCCTCATGCTCTTCTATAGAAGTTATTTTTATATCTTTCATATCGTCAAAGCCCTCCATGATATAGGAAATAAATTATTCATCTTGTCACTAATAGCATAAGCCACCTTCCTTGTCTCATACTGAGTGTCATCTTTGGTGCGTAGCTTGCACATATCAGCAAGGGCGTCAAGTGACCCAGACCAATACCACTCTGTCATGGTTGATTGTGGTAGTATCATACGTGCTTGCTCTTCACAAACCCCCTGACCCAACATCTTAAAGTAGTAGGAGAGGGCTGCTTCTTCAGTCTCGCTGGCATATAGATCAGGGAAGTATTGAGACTTACCCCCCTCACCACTGCCTTGCTTCTTATCCTCTGACTTTTCACGCCACAGTGCTGGGCGATAAAATGTAGGGGTATCGCTCACATACCTACGACTGATCTCATTCCAGCGTAGGAACTTATGCTTGACCAACTGCCTAGCCACAAAGATAGGTGCTGCAACATGGAACGAAGCAAAGCAATGACCAAAGGGTGATGTGTGTTTGTGTCTAGCTAAATAATTAATTAACTTCTTGTCAGGGTCATTGAGTATAGGTGTCATAGGTTGGCCCTCCACGCCTGACGTACCTAGTGCCTCACTCTTCTTGCCAAAGGATACCCGTGCTGCATTAACCACAGTCAAGTCAGTGCCCATGTGATCCACGTAAGTTGCTTCAATCATCTTAATCTCCCAAGTTTATAATATACTGTGTAGTTCCGCAGGGCGTGTTGGACTTCCTATTTTTTCTCCTGTGTCTGCCAAATATGTACGGGCTATCTCTGAGTAAAACAAAGAAAGTTTCTGTATCATGTTATCGTCATCCTCTGTATTTAGTATTTCATGCAGCCGAGAATATACATATTTAGTTGCCACCTCACTGTCCTGCCATCCAGTAGTGTAATCTTTAAACGCCATTACTATTCTCCCATGTTAGTCAGTGCCCATGTGATCTACATATGTTGCCTCAATCATCTGTGGTTATCTCCCATGATTCTACCCAATGCTCCATCTCATACTTAAGGCCCATATAGTTTGCACGTGCCTCTGCCTTATCTCTGACGCCGTACACACCACCAACTCCAAGGTCATTCATCACTAGATAAACTCTTGATGGTTCTCTAGGTAACGTCCACTTAGTCATAGACCTGTACCTCTCCACAGATCAACCTGAGTTTGAAGTTTCTTTATCTCCTCAACCCTCTTTGTGTATTGTATGTTAAGGGCCTTGTATTGCATCTCCCAGTACTCAGCCTCACGTTTTGACTTGCCTATCTCCCTTAGTATCTCTTCTCTAGTTTGCATATCAAATCCTTATGATAAATCGTGTTGATAGTTTTGAGAAAGATCAATAACCCTAGAGGTCACATCCATAGAACTTCGCATGGGGAACCTGTCATCCTTGCCTTCAAACTCCATATCAGTGTGACCAAACTCAGGGTACATGTGTACAGCTTTCTTTACGCACTCAGCCAATGTCTCCCCCTTTATATATACCTGCTCCATACCATACTCAGTTTCAAACCAACCATCTATAAAACAATTCATACTGCTGAACTCCTCTTACGTTTCTTCATCTGAACCTTATTGTGCAAACGTCTTAGTGTGCGTGGTGTCTTATTCTCGACCTGTCCTGACCCTTTCACGTAACCTGACAAGATTCTTTTTTTGGCTCTTATGTATTTCACTTTTCTCTCCTTAAATCATTAAGTTTTAGTTCGTCTGGTAGCCCTGCCTCAACCTTAATCCTCTTGACTATGATTGAGACTTGGGCGTGGCTGTAGGGCACATACTTATTCATACCCTTATAAAATCTGGGGAACACAAGTTTCTGAAAGCCCCAATCCTCCTGTTGATCCATTAACATTATCTTGAGGTTTTCATCAAGTTTAATTGTGTCAGAGAAGATAGTCACCACCCCCTCATCTAAATCAACATCCTCCCACGTCAACCTGCGAAGGTAAATAGGTCTTACGTTTAACTTGTATGAGAGAAGGGCTATCAACCCTACATCCCTCCATTTGAAGTTAGTAAAGGCTGTGTCACAAAAGGATACCACCTGATCGTCAGTCCAAGAGATACCCCTACGGCCAACAGTACTCTTAACAACACTAAGCATTGAGTTCTTATCTACTACCCCCACCTCAATGCAATAACTTAGAAGGAGAGATAGTATCCGGTAGTTTTCATTAGCGTGACTAGGACTAACATCTTTACACCAACCATTATAAAGTTTCTTGCAAACTCTGGGTGTCAGTCTTTTTATCGTCATAGTAGGGTTCTTTTTGCAGATCCCATTCAAACTATACCAGTATGTTCTTCGTGTGTTTTCACTCAAACTGTTATAGTGATTTGTGTTAAAGTACGTGGTAACTACATCTTTTAGTTTTGATGTTATCTTTATCATAATGTTCCTTTCATACTTAAAGTATACTCTAAGTTATTAACTCTACTACGTAGTAGTATTAAATACTATTAGTATACTTTAAGAGGATTATACACCTATATTCCCTATAGAGAAGGGTGTCAAGGGGGTAAGCCAATCTTTTTTATATCACCCTTTCGTATTCTAACAGTACCCACACACCACCTATGGGCAGGTTAAGGGTTTCTTTTTCTTCAAGAGAAAATAGTGATCTGGTATTGTCACACCACCCATCAGTATTTGACCAGAATAACTTATTGTTTTTGGTAGATTGAATATAATATTCCATTATATCACCCTCTCGTAACCATGCGCCCTGTTGATATCCCAATCAACCTCTCTGATCCTACGTTTAACAACCCAATGGATCTCACCAATCATTGTACCCCTCAAGCACTTAGGCAACTCAATGCCTGACCCTGACATCCTCCCTACATAGTAGTTGTCATTACCTTCGTTGATTATTCTGAATACCTTGTACTTATTACGCATTTGAACACACCTTGTTTACATAGTTATTGACTGATGGCGCACCAAGATTGATATCCTTAGCACCAATCTCGTCAATAAGAGTGTCAGCATCGTAGCCATACTGTCTGAGCAACTTAGCAACCGCACGGGTATTGAACAGGATCACATCCTCAATATCATCGACAGCAAAGCTACAGCCATCATCCTCATACTCAGTGGCCCTAGTGATCTGATCATTGCTACTGTCGCCATAGAATGCATCATGCTCCCATCCCCTGCCCCACCAAAGCTCCTCTATGATTGTCTTGTCACGCTTGAACACAAGAAGAGACCAATCAGCAGATATCAGTGAGGCACACAGTGCGTTGGCATACCGTAGGTCTTGTGTCTCGTTAGAGCTGTGCTGATTGTAGTATCCGACACTGATGTTAGTACACTCAGACACAACATTGATGTACTCGTTACTGTCAGTGTAAGACCCACCATCATCAGGCTGTAGCTGTGGCATACCTACGGCAAGGGCAAAGCTATCAGCAAAGGCTTCTGAGGCTGTACGTCTGCCTGACTGATGGGTAATAATAGACTTGTCACCAAACCTGTCGAAGGAGATAACTGCATCGAGAGACTCCAGCCAGAACGGGTTGTCTTTGACTAGGGCTGAACTACCCTTGCAACCTATCTCTTCTGAGTCATGCACCACATATGTACCAACAACACCTGCCTCGATCATATTGAGCATAAGCCATATGCCAGTGGTACAGTCAGCACCTAGGCACGAGGATACAGTCCTGTCTGCTACTGACACAACGTCATCAATAACCAACACATTCTGCATACCACCAACCTTGTGAACTGTATCGTGGTGTGCTGTGAAGCAGATGTTGGGGTACTTGCCGTCATCACCAAACACAATGTGAGTATAGTTGCCATGTCTGTCAGGCAGACCAAAGATAGGTTCCAAGAACCTCTCACAGAATAACTCTTGCGTCTCACAATACTGAGGCCGCATGTAACGTAACATCTCTACTAGGCTGAACATCATACTTCTCCTTCTTCTTCTTTATCATTAACCCAACGATACACATTGGGGTCAGTCAGTTTATAGTCAGTGTCATCCTCAACCTCCCCTCGACTCTGAGTTGAATCATTACCATCAACATCAAACACAGTAACCATCATGCTGTTAGGATACCATTCCCCATCATTATCAGACATAAAGTAGCCTGCCTCTAGGTCAGGTGGGGAGATGAAGTCAAACTCAACCTCACAGAAAGTAGCCTCATCCTCCCTCCAATAGCGACCGTCATTACACGCAGTGGCATATTCATCAAGGTTTTGATCCGCTACCCATTCAGTGGTGACACCCCACCTGCACATGAAGTTCACGTTTGTCATCTCGTCTGTGTGATAATAACATTGATCTGAGGCACACTCAGCGTGACAGTCATTGAAGCAAGATTCACAGTACCTACTATCATTAGAGTCTGAAAAGTAGCTCTCATCCTCATGCATACCGTCACCACAAGAATCACAGTTGGTATGACTACCCTCCAACACACCACGATAACTGCCAGCACATACACTGCCACTCCAAGTTATTGTTAGGTACTTGTCACCCGTAGGCTCAAGCTTGGTCGGCTCAACATCGAGGTAAGGTGCAACATACCCATAGTCCACGTCACCCTTAAAGGGTATCAGAAGCATACGGGCACCCTCCCAATCATTGCCCCAACACTCCCAACTACTGTCACTCCTGAGAGCCTCAACCTTAGCTGCAAGGGCATCCAAGACCTGCTCTGAGAGACCATACACAGGCCCTGAGCGTGGCTCCCCCTCAGTGGTAGTAAGAACCACAACACGACCCAGAACACGATCATTCCCATCCTCTGCCCAGAACACTGTGAAGTCACCACTCCCATAGGCTTGTGCAGGGTGATGAGGTAGTTCTTTACGGAACTGATTGTCATCTGACCATAGGTAGTTGGGTCTCAGGCAGGAGTTGCCAAGGAACTTTCGGTTTCTCATAGTATCAGGGTTTTGACTGTCACCCAACTGACCATTGTAAGCAGCCTCGAAGTCCTTACGGTCAGTACCAGACTTGATCACCATCTTGGTCTCACCCAACTTATGTCGAAAGCTATCAACGATAACCTCCAACTGAGCATCACTTAGCTCTGGAAACATCAGACGGAAGGCACGGCCCACCTTGTACGCAACCCTGCGCTCAGGCCCCATCACCATCTTATAGAAGTCAGGGTAGAGGCTGATCTTTCCGGGAAACTTAGTTGATCGTTTAGGATTGAACGCCCTAAGTCTCTTGTATGTATCCACATAAGTGAGGCTATCATCGCAGTAACGATAACACTCAGTGCCACCATGAAAGATACCTGATTCAGATATCTGTCTACTCAAGAACTTCTTTAGCTCCATATCCTCGGTAGTCATATTAGAGTGGATACTATCACACTCGTCAGAGTAATACCCCCACTTCTCACAGAGGCTATCAATCCTGTCTGGCGCATCAATCTTCCTGATGATAATGTCACTGCCCATACTAGCAACATGCCACCAAGGGGCCTGCTTCAACCCCTGCACCAATACATTGCCACCGATAAGCTCACCATGCTCACCGATAATGGCATCATTAGAGTCAGCATACACGATCTGACCCCCCACCAAAGTCTCGATGAAGGGTCTCTCGCTATGCGGCTCAGGGTTTTGCCCGATTGTTATCTCAAACATTTTTTGTATCTCCTTCTAATTTTACCAAACCAACAACCTGTCGATCTGTTACTGTTACTGTTAAGATCTCGTCACCAAGGGCAACCGAGTCCGATATGTCAGCCAAAGATTTGTACACCTTACCCTGCCACAAGTACCCGTCAACTTTATTAAAAGATGATATCAAAATCTCTTTTGGTGGGTTTGGCAAAGTGCTCAT
>Ga0308010_1001809_pt1 | contig 11510 bp, 6 predicted proteins | sample Neamet129_FD_202368 | JGI IMG/M metagenome (GOLD analysis project Ga0308010, IMG submission 202368) | Marine microbial communities from water near the shore, Antarctic Ocean - #129 | ecosystem: Environmental > Aquatic > Marine > Unclassified | place: Southern Ocean | collected 2014-07-24 | reverse complement strand
TATGAAGTTTGTGAGAGGTGTCGAGCCGCTAATCCACAGATCCGAAGTCTTTCAGAGTGAGTAAACAGGAACAGAACATAATAAACAAGGGTAATATAATAAATAAGGTAAAAGGATATACATTTTGCTGAACATCCTCAATTATGGTCTTTTTTTGTAAGCTAAAAACACATTTTGGGCCTCGCCCGTGCGTAGTACGCGAATACATAATTTTAGCACGCTTAAATTGTTTTTTAGACTAAAACCAGCCCTATCATCTCTCCTGTTATTGAACCCACTAATTCTTCACAGCCTGACAATCAGCACAAACACTTTTTATTATTGCAAATCTGTCAAATATGATGCAGATTTGCATCATTTCTAGAACCCACTTCGATGGTGTTGAAGATATAGACAATCGTCATAATCATCAATGTCCCGACATATATAAATAACTACAGCAGCAAGAGGTTAAAGAGCTCTATAAGGCTTTTGTGCATTAAAAATAAGCAAAAAATCAGCAAAATCAGGTTTTATTTTCTTTCAAAATCTTCCTTTACCTCATCATAATCTTGCATTACTTTTATCCTTGCATCATGTTCAGAATATCCATAGGTTTTAATTAAAAATTGTTCCAATGCATAGATGTAGTACTGCAGATACTCTTTATTGTATCTGGTTTCCATTTTTATCCGATTCAAATATTGATGTTTCTTAGAAGGTCTATTCCAGAATTGTCACTATCGTCCAAGTATTTTTATAGTAAAGGATGAATTACTTTTAATCTCCACTCTCTTAATTTTTCAAATTTCTTTATTATGTAATTTTTCTTTATATTTAATTTTCATATTCTACCAAAATCTCACCGTCAATAAATCCAGATTTTAGAAATGATGGTTGTGAGATTGACTGCTTTTAATTGTTTAAATTTAATTAATCTATTAGAATATGTTCTAGCAGTTAGTTTAAAACACGAAATATTTTAAAAGGATTAATTATGGCAACCTATGAATGCAGCAAATGTGGCATGTCAGTTAATGCAACTTGTGCAAAATGTGACGCTCCCCTGGAAAATGATATGCTTACCATAGATGATGGAACGCAAGTACAAATTTCTAAATGTCCAAATGAACATGGGAAAATAAAATCACCACTTTGTTGTGGGCAAGATATGACTTGTACTGTCTAAATATATTTGGAAGGTAAAGTATAATTTCCTCATCCAAGTGTATATGTGTGGTTATTTTTGAATGAAAGGAGTTGGTTATTCTTCCTATTAAATGAGGTTTTAATTCCCCTTATGGTCCAACTCCCTTCCTAAACGATAATCTTTTACCAATCAAGTTTTAGTCCAAGTGTCCCTTCTAATTTTTTAACAAGTTCATTTTCATACTCCTTAATGTTTTCACCAGACAGTTCTTGATACATTTTTGTTTTTCAGGATGCAACATTTACTAAACTAACCAATTAGGATTCCTATGAAACATCTATTCTGCATCCTCTCAATCCTTCTTCTTTTTTCTTCTCTGTTTGTTTATCCTCTATCTCCTGTGAGAAACCTCCACTAATTCTTCACAGTCAGACCAATTAACAAGGAGAATGAATGGGATAAAACCTTGCATTGTGAATTTGAGCAACGGTTACTTAATTATTCCAATAATTTTCATGATAAAACCAAATTCATTAAGGCTACTATATCTTAACTTTGGTCATTTTACCAACCACATGCTGATGTTGATCTTTGCAAAGGCAGCATTTAGTGCAGGAATAGACTTCGGATTTGGGAAAGATGGAGCTTATGCTGAAATGATTGCTTACGGGATTCCTTCACTAGTTCTGTTTGGTGCATGTGCTCCACTTGCAGCGCTTGGGGCAGACCACTGGAATCGTAATGGAATGTTGACTGTTTTTTTTATCGGCATCGGATTGTCTTCTATTTTGACTGGATTCTCCCAGAGTCTTCTTCAAATTGGTTTTGGACTTGCTCTCATTGGTGTATTTGCATCTATTTACCATCCAATAGGTATAGCTATGGTAATCGAGGGTGGAGGAAAAATTGGGTGGCGTCTAGGGGTGAATGGAGTGTGGGGTAATATGGGTGTTGCAGCAGCACCATTGGTGACTGGTTTAACCATCGCCCAATTTGATTGGCGGATGGCTTTCATCATTCCTGGATCGGTTTCGATACTTACTGGCCTTGGATTTCTAGTCTTCGGGCGTAGTGTGGGTGCTAGAACACTTGAAGCTACTCAACAGGAAAAAGAGTTAGTCGGATTTGCACCTGGCTGGAAAAGAGCCTTGGTTTCGCTTGGCTTAGTTACAGCCGCTGGGGGCTTTGTCTTCGGAGCGATGACATTTCTTATTCCTCGATTGTTCGATGTTCGGATGCAAGGAATTTCTGAAGACATAGCTGTGACAGGCACCTTAGCGGCTTTAATATATGCAGTGGCTGCTTTCGCTCAGCTTGTAGTCGGACGAGCTATCGACAAACTAAGCATAAAAACTGTCTTGATTTTCATTGCTGCTGGTCAGCCATTGTTCCTTTCCATGATGGCTATACAGACAGATTATACCCTATTTGCGGTTTCTCTGCTGGCCATGGGTTTTGTATTCGGCCAGATTCCAATAACTGATGCATTATTGTCACAATATGTTCCTAATAAATGGAGAACCAAGGTACTCTCTATAAAGTTCATGATAAATCTGGTGATTGGAGCTTTAGCGTTGATGATGGCAAGGTACTTATTGTCTACTGGAGCGGGCTTTGAAACAGTAATGCGAGTAATTGCAATTGCAGCATGTTTTATTGTAGGGGCTGCTATTTTGTTGCCGAAACGTCATGATTCAAGCAAAATTGAAATCTAACTTGAAAGAGGTGTAATGGAGTAAAACAGTAATGCCATAAAAAAAACTAAGTCCTATCATCTTCTTTAAGTATGCCCCACTAATTCTTCACAGTCAGACAAAACTTGACAGCTTACCTACCATTTTTTGTCTATTAATCCTGTGTCGGGATTATGATGTCCATATAGGGAATTTAGATTCTTTGTCTGTCTGATAATTGTAGTTGTTTCATAATAATTTATAAATTTGATTAAATATATATTAATTCAAACTTTACAATACTGAATATTGTACTTATTAAAATATTTTGTTATTAATTAATCCAACTAAAACTGTATCTAACAGGAAGAATTTTTAAAAAACAGATAATTGCATACGTAGGTCCATATAGGTTTCTATAAGTCGTCACACTAGGCAGTAGTTAATAATACCCAATAACTATTTAATAGTATGATATCATTATAAATAATACTAAATTAAAGTAATAAATAGGAGTCTAAATAAATCGTTACTATCGGACTCATAATTGCCTGGTCTGGGATTCATGTCCTGCTTGGCCAACCAATAAATTCATTGATTCGCCTTCAGACATCTTTAGAATTTCCATTGTGTCTGTCTATTTGACCAAAATTATAGTCTCTCCACTTTATTCTACTCTTTCATTTACTCGCTCTACTTAAGGAACTATTTAAAACACTCTGAAGCAGTATTTTTACAGTGTCCCAAAATTTGCATGTAAAAAACGTATTAATTGCAAAAGGGCTTGCAAATTTGGTAAAATTGTTCTGTTAATGAAGAAAAAAGTTTAATCATACAGACTGAAAATGGCCATGAGTTATATGCTTCCTGAAACATTTTTAGTCATAATCCATGAGATTAAAATAATCTGCTGATAAAATTTAAAATGAAAATACGTTTATTTTTGATTCTGATGATTCCAGTTTTTCTGATGTTTTCTACAATCGGAATATATTTAATTGAGTATATTTTGTCTGGAAATAAAGAAAGCGCCTTCGCTTCACTATTCAGTTCTCTCTGGTGGACAGTAGTTACATTTACTACAGTGGGCTATGGTGACATGTCGCCGGAAACTGTTCAGGGAAAAATATTTACTTTTTTTGTAATGGCGGCAGGTTTAATCAATTTTTCAATTGTTGTTTCAATGGTTACAGACAAGTTTCAGGAGTTTCGCTCCGGGCGTGATCGCGGACTGGATTCCATTAAGATAAAAAGCCATATTTTGATATGTTCTGATGATCCAACCTGGATGAAGGAAATTCTCTCTCAGAATCAAAAATATGTAAAGAGAGACAAGGTTGTATTGATTTCTCCTTTTGATGAACATCCGCTGTTGGCTACGTCATACAAAAGATTAAAATGGGTCTCAGGTAATTCTTTTGATCTAAACGTTTTAAGGAAGGCAGCTGCAGCAAAAGCGAAAATTGCCTATGTATTTTTTAAAGACAGCAGTTATGCCCTGATGACAGTTTTGCAGCTTGAAACTTTGAGTGACGGAAGGATTGTGACTCAGGCACAATATGTCGGCCGGGAATATCGTAAGTATTTTGAAGATGTCGGTTGTGACCATGCTCTGGATCCATATGATCTCTACGTTCCTATGATGCTGTCAGCTTATCATTCACAGGGTGCTCCGGCATGGATCAATTCAGTGATCAATCGTAACCACGGACATCAAATTGCCACTAAAAAAACTGATTCTTTACATATTGGTAAAACCTGGCTGGAGCTGATAAAAACGAATAAACAGAACCATGGAATTATGCCTCTTGCAGTTGTTATAAATGAAGTAGTACTTATCAATCCTGATGCTTCATTTGAAATTCCGAAAGATAGTTTAATAATGCAGCTGGAACCGTTTGAAATTTCGGAAGGCAGTTCGGTAATGCAATTTGATGTCACTGAGTCAAACCCAAAAGGCGATCTTGAAAAAAATGCTATTGATGTGATGGGAATGGATGAAATAGGTATCGACGGACACATTTTAATTAGTTCCGATAATCAGGTATTCATTAATCGATGTTTGCTAGAAATGAGTCAAAGAAATCAACCTGAGAAGATAATCGTGCTTTCAGAGACTCCGCTAATGGAGGAAATTCCTGATAACTTGGATGTCGAATGGATTGAAGGAGATTCAAACTCAGAAAAATCGTTTCTGGAAGCCAGATCAACAGAGGCGAAAGTGGCCCTGATTGATCATGCAGATGATGGTCAAAACCTGATGGCTGTCCTGCGTCTGGAACAGGCAACTGATGGAGAAGTGTTTACCATTGCAACTTATCACAAAGAAGACTTTGATCAACAACTTTTCAAGGTTGGCTGTGATTTTTGTCTGGAACCGGAAGAGTTAATTGCGCCCATCCTTTCCCAGTCAGCATTAAATCCCGGATTAGGTACATTGATTGAAGAAATTGTTTCGGAGGAACCTACTACCCAGAGTCTGCATGTCCGCCAATTAAGTCGGGAATGGGAAGAAGACAGTTGGCTTTCAACTATTTTAAATTTGAAGGAAAAAGAGGGCGAACTCCCTGTAGGACTGATCTGCTGTCAGACTCACAAACTCCTGGTTAATCCTCATCCTGAGCTGCAGGTAAAGCCTGGAGACCGTTTGATTTATATTGCCTCACCCCCTATTAAGGCTAAGAAAAATGGAGATGTTCTCAAACCTGTTGAGGATTCAGAAAGTACAGAGGAAGACGTTAAACCGTCTGAAGAAGCAGAAAAATTATACCGTAAAGGGCTAACGTTATTCAAAAAAGACGAAAATTATGAGGAAGCATACCGTTGTTTCCATCAGGCGGCAATTCTGAACCATACACAAGCAAAATATAATCTTGGTTTAATGAATTATAATGGTAAAGGTGTACCAAAGAACTTGGATGAATCATATCATTGGTTACATGAAGCAGCTAAATTCGGTAATGAGAATGCCCGTAAAGCATTGAAAAGTACCAGGGCTTTACGAGATATAACATCAAATACAATGGAACATGAAATTCCTGAGTTTGACACTGATTTGATAGGCCGAATGCCTGAAGAACAACTGTATTGGTTTGCCAGTGCAGTAATTGCAATGGTGATGGCAGACGAGCATATTGATCTTCATGAACGCTCTTTCCTCCACTCAGCTATTCGAATAGTTCGGGATAAAAGAAAAATTCAGGAGCTTGAAGAATATATTCTACGTTGGCAGACACCGCCGATTGGAGCAATGGATTTCAGTACAAAAGATAGAGATCATATTCTCGAAAGCCTGCTCAATATAGCTGCAGTTGACAGAAATTTTGATGAGAGGGAAGAAAAGTTATTGCGTGAAATAGCAGGATTGATGAAAGTACCTGAGCAGCAAATAGAAAACCTGATCGAACTTGGTCACAAGCGGGTGGAACAGTTCAGGGCTAACCAACTGCGCGCTCCAAATGTGAGAGCCAGGCTTTGATTAAAAGAGAATTAAATCCGTAAAACCCATACATACTTTTATCTGGAAAAAATCAGACCAGCTTGAATATATCTCCCAATCCATCCCTGATCGAGCGGGTATCCTTCCAGTGATTGTCGCCTGCTTCCACAAAAGACTCATGGGCCGGTTTGTCTATTTCTTCCTCAAAGATACCTCTGAAGGTTTTTGATGCAAGTTGATCAGTCTGAACAACATAACGGACCCCACTCTCGTAAAGTTTTAGTGAATCCTCATGAGAGGTTGTGACAGCTAAAAACGGAAGATCAGGTGCTGTATGCCTAATGTAACCTGCGAGTTCCAGATCGGAATCTAAGTCACTTCCAGTACAGGAAACAACAACTTTTGCCTCACTAAGTTTATATTCTCTCCACACCTTAGGGTCGTTTGGGTCAGCATAAACCGGATCAACGTTTGAATCTTTGCGTTCCTGAAAATGTTTGATAATTTCTGGATCGCAGTCGATCAATAAAACGCGTTCTGGAGTAAGTTGATCCTCATAAAACTCTCCTATTTCCTGCGCTATTTCGTTAAAACCCAGCAGTACAACATGGTCTTTAAGTACGACTTGCTGATTGTTTTCCAGGTCTAAGGCTGAAATATTTCGGTTTAATACACCAACAAGCCATTTGAAAGAATTATATAGTCCCGGTTGAACAGCATGACCCATGGATGAGATTAGGAGTGAAAGAAGAATTACTGTAATTATAATCGCAAAAAGGCGATCGTTAAAGAGACTATATTTCCAGGCTAAAAGGGCGACAATGATTGAAATAGCTGATGACTGATTTAAGGTCGTCCCGATAAAAAATGCGGTACGTCCTTTGAGCTTTGTAGCATACCCGGTAATTATTAAAAAGAACGGTTTGATGATAACAACTAAAATCAAGAGTGGTATGATTGCCCCCATATTTCCGGAAAAGTTTTCGACCTGAATTGTTGCTATTTCTACTCCGAGTGTCAGGAAAAATAATGCTTGTCCGAATAATTTCAGTGGACCAACTTTGTCCTCAATGTCAAGCCTGTACGGCAGGTTCCCTACTGAAATTCCGGCGAAGAAAGCTCCAGCTTCAGGGGAAATTCCTATGTAACCGCAAATGGCCGCAATACCCATACAGTATCCCAGAGCGCTGACAAACAAAAGTTCTGGGGATCGTAATAAATATCGTACAACTGGTTTCAGTACTACTTTTGACAGGATCATTAGAATAACCACCAAAAAAACCAATCTTTCTGTCAGCCATAGGTTGAATTCCATGAAAGAATCCGCTCCAGAAAATAAAGTAGAGGAATCGGAAATTTGACTTACTACTCCAGTAGCACTTAACTTGGCAATGAAAACGATTGCACAAAGGGAACTAATTACAGCAATACCCTTTGAAATTTGACCTTGTAGTGATTCTTCGGTTCCACTATTTTCCAAGGCAGAAAGAACCAGTATGCTTGATGGAACTGCAAGGCAAAGCGCAAAATAAATGCTTTCACTAAAGCCTTCTGTACCTGCAAAAAAAGATGCAGCCCAAAAATACAGAAGCAATCCCAAACCCATATAACCGACTCCATTGACAAGAATCAGATTTAACCTCTTAGTTATGTCAATGAGGTTGAATTGCAGTCCAGTCATGAATAGAATCAGCACAATACCAATTTGCTGGAATCCAGAAAGAATGGAACGTATTCCATTATATTGTTCGTCAAGCTGATCAAGCGAGGTTTCAGGAAGTCCAGCAATACTAGCCATGATATAACCCATGATCACAAAAGACAGAATATTTGACTGCTTGAGTTTTGTTAGTACTATTGTGAGCAGCATTGCCCCACCTAGCATCAACCCTAGAGGTTTAATGAACCAGCCTCCACCTCCTGCATATGCAGGAAAAGCGGCTAATAGTCCAACAGCTAAAATGGCCGTGAATCTGAAGTAAAGTGATTTAGACATAAGACCTCTTTGTATATTGTTTAGCATGAAATTAAACTTTAGCAAAAGCTTCGCCTAAACCCTCTTGCAGTTTTTTTGTTTCAGAAAAATGACTTTCACCAGCATCACGGAAAGCTTCTTTGGGTTGCTTAGTTTCTTCCATTTCAAACATATTACGGAAGGATTTTGCGGCCAGATACTCTGTTTGAATTACATAGCGTGCACCTGCTCCATACAATTCCAAAGTTTCTTCATGCGAGGAGGTTGCAGCAATAAACGGAATGTCTGGAGATTCCTTTTTGAGCCAGCGGGAAATTGCCAATTCTGCCTCCTGGCCTCCATCCATACAGGAGATCACCACTTTTGCTTTGTTAAATGCTAAGTCTTCCCAAACATCTGGATCGGCCATATTTGAGTAGTGTGCGTGTATGTTAGTGTGAGCGTGCTGATTTTCAAAATGTTCTATAATGTGCGGGTCTAAGTCCAATAGCAAAACTTGTTGTCCCCGCTGAGCGTAAAAATCAGCAATTTCAATTGCCAGCTCGTTATATTCCATGATTACTACGTGTCCTTCCAATACAAACTCTTCAGTACCGGACTCTGCTTTAGCAGTCGATCGTCCATCCATAAAATTCAGGACCTTTGAAAATACTCCATAGATAGGTCCAAGAAATTGATGCCCCAGTGAAGAAAAGAAAAATGAGATTAAGACTACCAAAGTGATCACAATAAATAAATGTGGATCAAAAAGTTTGTACTGCCAACAAAGCACTGCTAGCATCAAAGAAAATTCTGAACTTTGGTTAATAATGGCGCCCATGAGAAAAGAAGGTTTGCCACTCAAACGACTCATGTATCCCAAAAAAAGCATCAATGGAATAGTAAGAACTACGACCAAGATCGCAAGTATTAAACCTTCTGTTAAACCACCTAGCATCTGTTCCGGTTTTAATTCGGAAATATCGAAACCAAGTCCCATAAAAAAGAGGATAATACCGAAGGCTTTTAGGGGTTCTACTTTGTCTTCAATCTCATGTCGATATGGTAGTGCGGCAAGAGTGGCTCCAGCAAAAAAAGCACCGATTCCTGAAGAAAAATGAATAACTTCGCAAAGTCCCGCAACTCCCATACCATATCCCAAAGTGCCGATAAAGAGCAACTCGCCTGATTGTGCGAAAAACTTGAAAAGTGGATTGAGAAGATACTTGGTCACAAAATAAAGGACGATGGCCAGGCCGATCATTTTTGCAAAAATCATCGCAACTTCAACCCCCAGTGAAGCGCCACCGACTTTGTCTGGATTCAGACTGCCGAGAATGGCAAGTGCTACTACCGCCACAATATCTTGCAGGACCATCAGACCAAGTGCTACCTGCCCATGTTCTTCAGCAATTTGGCCTGTACTTTTGAGTGTCCCAATTACCAAAATTGTGGAAGACAATGTCAGGCAAAGTGCAAAATAGATCAGGGCAGGTGCGGCATTTTCCACCGGTAAACCCGCTGCTGCCATATAATCCGCGTCAATGCCGACGTACAGCAGACCAAGAGCCGCACTGATGCCGAACAAACCGATGATCTGGCCAAACCCGTTGATCAACAACAGTTTCCATCGTTTGATCAATCCGGGAATATCGACTTCCATTCCGGCCATAAAAAGCAAAAGGGTGATTCCAATATCAACAAAAGCGGTCATAACGTCTTTGTTGATGACTTCCCTCACACCAAAGATTCCACCCAAAACGCCGACAATGATGAATGCAAACAAACTTGCCTGTTTGGCGTAGCTCAATATTATAGCCACTACAGCCGCTGCCAACAGCATGGCACCTAATGGCTCAATTAAGCTGTTCCCTCCACCTCCGCCTCCAGCATACGCAGGCAGGCCAAGTAATAATAAAATAAGGGTGAATCCCCCATGTCTCACATTGAATTTCATAAGGTTATCTCCTGATTCATGTTTCCAATATTTGATGCTTAAGTTTACTCAATTAAATTAGTAGATGATTTTAATCAAAAATCTTTAGGTAAAAGCATTGCACATCCAGCTGAATTTGCAAGTTTTAAGATGAATATGAATAACAACAACTTAAATGACTTTATTTATTCTAGACTGTGCAGGTTTTGTTTTGCTGATTAATAATATTTTTCAAATAGTATCAAAAAGAAAATTTTGATGATCAATCTGATTCAGGATTTTCGTTGAAAGTGAGTTTTATGTCAAGGAATAACTGAAATAATTTTATGTAAAACTTTGATGCAGTTGAAAAAGCCCTTAAACCGTGTCATTTCGAGCGAAGCGAGAAATATTATATAAGCCATCACACTAATATCATTAAAATATTAATCTACACTCGAAATGACTGTGTAGATTTAAGACTTTATTCAAGACAGTCAACTTTAATTTATAAGCAAAAATCAGTCTAAGGATACTTGAGGATAGGACCACGGATTTTCTTTTTCAAAAGCACGAGCAGTACGAAACAACAGAGCTTCTTCAAAAGGCGGAGCTACTAACTGAAAACCGGAAGGTAAACCATTATCTGTTAATCCGGCCGGTACTGACAAAGCAGGAAGGCCAAGATAATCAAAAGGGCGGGTAAAGTGGCCGAGTAAAATAAGATATTCGATGAAACCCGGATTTGCCTTTATGTTTGACTCTTCCAGTGTAGGAACAGGAATTGGTACAACAGGCGCGTGAAGCACATCCACTTTTTCAAAAACTTCCTTTAGAAAATCCTCCAAAATGACCTTGCGCAGTTTAAGTGCGTCTAGGTAATCAACTGCAGAAAACAATAAACCGGTCAGCAAACGTTCACGCGTCTGGGAACCGTAATCTTCCGGTTGTTCTTTCAACCAGTTTGCATGGGCGGAACTGCTCTCTGCACCGGCAATTATGTTGGCCATATTGTTGCTGATTTCAAAATTCTCCGGTAATGGTATCTCAACAACTTTTGCTCCAAGGCTCCGAAAAACAGCTAAGCTACTCTCCATTTCCCTCTGTACCTCCGGATGCAGTTGATCTAAAAAACCTAAAGGTCCGTTTCCGTATGTTGTCGGAACACCTATTTTCAAATCCTGAATTCCTGACTCTATCCTGGAAAGAAAATCTGGTTTTGGTTGATAGTAAGAAGTGGAATCGTTTGTATCTTTACCTACAATAATTTGTGTGAGCAAAGCACAGTCTGCAACAGTTCTGGTAAGCGGACCGATATGATCCAGTGAAAATGAAAGCGGCATTGCACCAAAACGGCTGACACGTCCGTAAGTTGGTTTCATGCCAACCAGCCCGCAGCA
>Ga0308010_1001808_pt1 | contig 11513 bp, 9 predicted proteins | sample Neamet129_FD_202368 | JGI IMG/M metagenome (GOLD analysis project Ga0308010, IMG submission 202368) | Marine microbial communities from water near the shore, Antarctic Ocean - #129 | ecosystem: Environmental > Aquatic > Marine > Unclassified | place: Southern Ocean | collected 2014-07-24 | reverse complement strand
ATTTGCAGGACTAGGGAACCTCAAGTAACAGATGGTGACAATATGTCGCAGCTCCTAGGAGCTGTAGGACCTTAAGTTCCTTGAGGGGGGGGTTAGAGGGCTTGGCTGCTATCGATGAACCCGTCTTTATTTGGCATCTCAATTTGCATGAGAGTTTGCTTATTCAGTACAAGAGTGTCTTCAATAATGCCGTTCAAATGCAGTACATAGGCAATCACCTGGTAGACCTCTGAACTAGACAGAGATTTTGGCGCGTTCGCAGGCATGGCTCGCTGAACGTAGTCGAATAAAGTGCTGGCATGGGGCCAATAGCTGCCTACTGTGCGAATTGGCCGTTCTTCGGACTGCATGTCGCCTCCAACTAGGCGCGTATTCGTTGACGTTCCCTCACCGCTCATACCATGGCAGGCCACGCAGCGTGTTTCGAAGATAGCTTTTCCCTGCACTGCTGTGCCGGTGCCTGTTGGGTAACCGCTGCCATCGGGTTGCGCGATTAGGTCGAAGTTCTCGAGTTGGTTTTCATTAATTGGAGTGCCAAGTGATTGGGCTTGGACCCCAGTAGATAGGCCTATTGAAATGCTGATTGAAACAACTGAAGTAGTTAGAAGTTGTTTAAGCGTAAACATTGGCAACATCTCCTGCAGTGTTAACGGCCCAGCTCTGAATACCGTGGAAATGATAGGTGCTGATATTGCCTTTCTCGGTTACGAGACTAGCGCGAGTAGGTTGAACATTGCCCGCGCTGTCTGTTGCTCGACTCTGCAGTACAGCGTCGCCGCCGGACCATTCCCATGGAATTCTAAATCTCGCTAGAGCCTTTTCACTCTGATGGGAGTCAATCATCGCGTCGGCCCAAGAGCGTCCGCCATCTGCACTAACTTCTACTCGACGAATGCTACCGCGTCCAGACCATGCGATACCTGTTACCTGATAGATACCTCGTCGTTCCAACTTCATCTGCCCAGAGGGGGCTGTGATGACCGACTTGGTTCCCATAGGATAAGTAAATTGCAGGCTTTTCCGGTCGAGCCGAGTGTCGGTATATTTGCTAGTTTCATCACGGAAGTGACTTGGCTCGCGCGTAAGCTTTATTTGCGTCAACCATTTCACGCTGATATTGCCTTCGCAGCCGGGAACGAAAAGGCGCATCGGATAGCCCTGACCAGGCCGCACCGGCTCGCCATTTTGAAAAAGCGCAAGCATTACATCATCCATAGCACGATTGAGAGGAATAGAGCGACCCATGCTAGCGGCATCTGCACCTACTGCATTGATCCATCGAGCATCGGGATCTACGCCTGCCTCATCTAAGAGGGTTGATAGCGGGATACCAGTCCACTCGGCACCGGAAACTAAGCCATGTAGGCTCTGTGCGCTGCCGTCGGCTGGGTTAGGTCCGAATAGGGAACCGCTGTTGCCTGAGCACTCGAGGAAATAAATTTTGCTGACCATCGGGTAGCGCAACAAGTCTTCATAGCTGAAAACTAGAGGCTGACGCACTAAGCCATGGATGACCAGTTTATGCTGAGCTGGATCTATCTCCGGAATACCAGCGTGATGGCGCTCAAAATGCAAGCTATTTGGTGTGATGCTGCCCTGCAATTGATGCAATGGCGAGCGTGATGCGCCGCCACCAGGATAGAGTGGATTGGGGTTGCCCGCCATTCTCTGCATGTCTTCAGCAAACCTAGAACGCGAGCCATAACCGCTGGCGCTGGCCCCGGGCTGTTTAGACCATCCAGGAATTTCCAGATTGAGCCCGGCATCGGCTCCTAGCAAGGAAGTGGATGCGACTGTACCCATACCTGCTAAGCCAAGGCCGAGTAAATGGCGTCGGTTGATCAATCCATTAGCTGCTACTCTTTCTAATTCCAGCTTACTCATAAGTATTCTCTTCTTACTCTTGACCGTATGACAACTAACTATTTAGTACCCTAGATATTGCTTCGCTTCCTGAACAGCAGGGTGGCTGTCATCGCTCCATACTGCCAATAGTGATTCATACATCATGGAAGCTTTAGCTTGTTCGCCCAAGTTCTTGTGGCTGCGCGCAGCGCCGAGAAGCGACCAGGGCCGGTTTTTAAGACGTAGCAATGAGGTCCCAAACAACTCGGCTGCCTCGTCGTGCATGCCCATCTCTAACATCATTTCTGCAGCTAATTCATGAACAGGTTTTAGTGGAGTAGCGGCACCGTTTGGTGCTCGTTGACTTTCTCTAAGTTTCATCGCTTCTTGCATAAGCTCGATAGCTTGCTGTCGTTTGGCAACATCAACCATAGCCTGTTGCATAGATTCCTTGTGCAGGGTTAAAGCGGCGACTTCGTGATGTACTAGTTTTAGTTGCCCATTATCAGGACTAGCCGCTAGCATCGTGCCCAATTTCGCCACAACTTGATTTGCTGCGGCTAGATCGCCAAGCTGAGCGGCACTTAGCCCAAGTGCAAGTAACTCAGTGGCGTCAAGATCATCAGAGAAGGGTTGCAGTTGCCACTGCTTACTCTCAATAATGTGTCTGGCCTTCATCGTCTTAACAGTGCCAGCCGCGCGTGCACTATCGGGAGCGTTGTCTAGAACCATTTGGCCACGACTGATCCATCTCTCGGATTTCTCAAGATCACCGAGTTGAAGATCGCCATACTGACCCCAGTTAGATGAGTGATTCATGTCACCGGTGGCATCACCTTCTTGCCAGAGCTCTAGCCCCGCGTTAAAGGCAGAATCGTTCCACACAGAGACTTCATTCCACATACCATGTTGAATGAATATGTGCGTGGGCATATGGCGCGCATGCGATACCGCAGGTGCAATGTCGGCATAGGCAGTTGCTGCTTCCAGCGCAATAGGTGCATGAATCGGGTCGTCAAAGGAGTGAATTACATAGTGAGCCGCGCCGGGATGATTATCGTTCTCCTTGAACAATTCCAGGGCTAAGGCGCCAGCGCGCATATTGATGCGTCCACGGTCTTCGCCAGAGGCCGTCGCGCCGGAGAGCATAGACGCGGCATAGAAGGCTTTAACCTCATTGTCATCGGGATATTGCGCGTAGAGGTCGGCCATCGCATTCATCCAGGCAATGCGTCTCTCTGCCATGCCTCCAACGGTGAGCGCATAGGCTTCGGCTGCTAGCAAAAAGCCTTTTTCTCGTGCTGTAGGTGCCTTGGCGAGTCTCTCCTCGCTAGTCGCGCCCAGGCGCATCAAGGCTTCGCCGGGTCCGGCATCTTTCTGCCCAAAGAATGGGTGCTGATACGTGAATGCCTCACCCCAATAGGCCATGGCGAAGTCAGGTTGAATCTCCTGAGCGCTTCTAAACTCTGCCTGTGCTTGAACCATGCCGAAGCTATGCAGATAGCCCACGCCGCGGATAAAATGTTCTTGGGCGGCAGGCGAGCCCGAGGTTGGAAAGTCAAAGGTACCAATGCGGTCTAATTCAGCGGACTGGACATTTGCAGCAAACGGAAATACCCATAGGCTGAAGAGTGCTGCTATAACTGGCTTAGACTTATTTTTAATGGACATCATGAATCCTTAATTAGTTATTCTTAGTTTCCCGATAAGGTTGCCAACTACACCGCGTCTTTGCAACCTTATTTGAAGGAGAACCAAGCTAAATCAATGAATAGAAGTGTGCTGGATAACCCCTCAGCTATCATTTAAGCAAGATGATCCGCAATTACTCGTAGAAATGCTGGGCCATATTTTTCCAATTTCCTCTCGCCCACGCCACTCACAGTACCAAAAGCATTCATATCTTGAGGTAAACTCACGCACATCTCTTGCAGAGCGCTATCATGAAAGATTACGTAAGGTGGCACGCCTTTATCTTCGGCAAACTGCCGTCTGCATTCGCGCAGCGCTTCCCATAGCGCGACATCGATATCACCGGCAAGTGGTGTTTTTGTTTGCCGCTTCGCCGTTTTCTGCTTAACGTCGACGCGAAGCTGAATCGTCTCTTCACCGCGCAGCAAGGGCCGGCAACTTTCCTCTAACCGAAGGGCTCCAAAGCGCTCCAGGTCAACGCTCAAATAGCCTCTAGCGACTAATTGCCTGAACACCGAGCGCCACTGGTTATTGTCCAGCTCCTGGCCGATTCCATGAGAGGCAAGGCGATGGTGATCGAACTGAAATACCTTGTCGGTTTCGGCGCCGCGAAGCACGTCTATGAGGTGATTCACCCCGAAGCGTTGGTCAGTGCGATAGGCGATGCTTAGCGCCTTTCTTGCTGCCTCTGTGCCATCCCAGGTTTGTGGGGGATCGAGACAGCAATCGCAATTTCCGCAGGGCTGTTCTAGATGATCATCAAAATAGCCGAGCAGGGCCTGTCGACGGCAGCTGGTAATCTCACACAGACCCAGCATCGCATTCAGACGATGTTGCTCCGCGCGCTTATGCTCTTCGCTGCCATCTGAGCCTTCCATCATCTGCCTTAGTTTAATGACATCCTGTAAACCGTAAATCATCCACGCATCGGCTGGCTCTCCATCGCGGCCTGCCCGGCCAGTTTCCTGATAGTAGGATTCGATGGTCTTTGGTAGGTCCAGGTGAGCGACAAAGCGTACATCGGGCTTATCGATTCCCATGCCGAAGGCGATGGTGGCAACGACAATTACACCCTCCTCGCGCAGAAATTTGCTCTGGTGATCTGCTCGGATCTGCGAAGGCAGACCAGCGTGGTAAGGAAGGGCATTGAAACCTTGATCTTGTAGCCAGTAGGCGATGTCCTCTGTTTTCTTTCTCGAGAGGCAATACACGATGCCAGCATCGTTCGCGTGCTCGTCTTTCAAAAATTTTAAGAATTGCTGTTTAGCATTGTGTTTTAACGCGATGCGGTAACAAATATTCGGGCGGTCAAAGCCCGCGATGAATTGGCCTGCTTCTTCTAGCTGCAATCGACTGATAATTTCTGTGCGAGTTCTAGCATCTGCAGTTGCTGTAAGTGCTATGCGCGGTATTTCGGGAAACAGTTCGTGTAGCAGACTTAATTTTAGGTAGTCTGCTCGAAAATCATGACCCCATTGCGATACACAGTGAGCTTCGTCGATGGCGAATAGAGATATAGGAGCTTCTCTAAGCAGCTTCAGGGTGCTTGTCTGAGTGAATCGCTCCGGAGCTATATAGAGTAGGTCCAATTTCCCGGCGCGCAGAGCCTGTTTTACTTCTATCGCTTCAGTGGTGCTCATAGTGGAGTTGAGAAAGGAGGCGCGCACTCCCAGTAATCTCATCGCGCTTACCTGATCCTGCATCAATGCGATCAGGGGGGAAATAACAACGCCACAACCCTCGCGCACGAGCGCAGGTATTTGATAGCAGAGAGACTTGCCGCCGCCGGTGGGCATCAAAACCAATGCATCGTCGCCAAGGATAAGGGCGTTGATTATTTGATCTTGAGGAGGACGGAAGGTCGAAAAACCAAAAACGGAATGTAGAATGTCGTGTGCACTACTCATTACGGGGCAGTATACCGTATAGTTAACAGATTCTATTGCTACTAATAATGATATTAGGCAATTTTGTGCGACACTGTTAAGGTTCGTAAAAATTGGACTCCAACTCTGCTGGCATCTCACTTTGTTGGCGCTGTGAACAAATAGCTTGAACGAAAAGGCAGCAAAGGAGCCAGTAAATAAGTGCCAAGTATCCTAAATAGACTCGAAAAGCTGAAGGCGAAACGGCGTGGTATCCGTATTCATGATTTCAGCAATATTAGCACGCAATCTCACCTGATCATGGAAGTGCATTCGCGTCTAGGTGATGTGCAAGTTCGATTGCCTAAAGCAGATCAGCCGTTGCGTATAGGCGCTTACAGTTATATGCGCGAGGGTGGTGAGATATGGAATCTCGAATCGATAGGCAGGTTCTGTTCTATCGGGCGCAATGTAATTCTTGGTCAACCGGCAGATAATCATCCGATCGATTGGGTTTCCAGCAGCATGTCTGTGAGTGGAGCCTATGAGGCGAACTGCGTCTGCTCCAGCATAGGTAATGATGTCTGGATCGCCCATAATGTAGTTGTTATGGCAGGAATAAATATTGGCAGTGGCGCCGTTATCGGGCGTAATGCAGTAGTTACCAAGGATGTTGAGCCCTATCAAATCGTAGTCGGCAACCCGGGTAAGGTTGCTCGTGCGCGCTTTAATAGAGAGAAAATTGTGAGCCTTATGAAGAGCGAGTGGTGGAATATTGACTATGCTATGCTTAAAGGCTTGCCCTTTAATGATGTTGATGCGTTTCTACAGCGACTGGAAGGGCAGATGCCTATGGCGGACTATGCGTCAGTCGAGATACGTAATAGGAAAACCAAAGGTTAGGACTCGCTGTTATTTGCAGCCATAGTGTCGAAGTTCCCTAATCCAATCTACCTTGCTGTAACTAACCTTGCAGCTCTTAACTTCCGGGAAATCATGTCTTGAATCTAGAGGCGATAGAAAAAGCCGCAGCATTTTTTTTCGCAAGCGATCAACCCGATGCGCGAAGGATCTTTCATGGTCGGGGCCAGCTCTTTCCCGGTCTCGAACATATCTGCATCGACTGGTTTCGACCGCTGGTTCTTATAACTGCCCATGCAGAGATAGAAAATATTGAAGGTTTGACGAAGATATTGCTACTGGCTGATGGATTTAAGCAGATTCAAACGATCGTACTGCAGAACCGATTCGAGCGGGGTGCCCCGGCACAGATTATCTACGGCGAAGCGGCAGGCCCGCTAGTCGCAAATGAGGGGAGCTTGCGCTTTGACGTGCGTCCCGGGACGCAGCAGAATACGGGCCTGTTTCTCGATATGCGCTGCCTACGCGACTGGCTGCTAGAAAACAGTTGCGATGCCAATGTACTGAATTTATTCGCCTATACTTGCTCGCTTTCTGTGGCCGCTCTTGCCGGTGGGGCGAAGTCGGTAACCAATGTCGATATGAGTAAGACCAGTATTAAATGGGGCGAAGAGAATCATACTCTGAACCAGCAAGAGCTTCGCGCCGTGAATTCGGTCCCGCACAACCTATTTAAATGCTGGGGAAGAATTAAACAGCTTGGCCGCTACGATCTAGTGCTTATAGATCCGCCTACACGACAACATGGAAGTTTCGATGCCGCAAAAAACTATGGCGCAGTAATGAAGAAGCTTCACACTCTTTGTGCGCCTGGCGCGAAAGTCATCGCCACAATAAATAGCCCTTTTCTTAGTGTTGACTACCTGCAGGAACTCTTCGATAAGCATAATCCTGAAGGAATCTATCTAGGCGAGATGAATGTTGCGCCTGAATTTAAAGACAAGTACCCCGAGCGTGGTCTTAATATTTGCCTTTTCGAGATGCCGAATTTTGGTAATTTGACTGTCAACTAGGATAGACTAAAACGGCTATATCATAGATTCAGATAGCCATCTCTGGGAACTGGCATATGACCCTTTTGAATGGATCGGGTCGAAAGATAGTTTGGAATATTGTCGAGGGAGTTCCCTCGGGTAAGAGCCGACCACTTCGCTAATCACTAGAAAGGAATTCCGCTTGTTAGATTCAACACCAATATTGGTTGGAGCTGGTCAGTTCACAGACAGAGAGACTAGTCCTGAGCTAGCGCACTCGCCGATGGATATTGCCGCTGAAGCCGCAAAGGCTGCACTGGCTGATACGGGTAACGGATTTGAGCTAGCGGCAGAAATAGACACTCTTGCAGTGGTTCGAATATTCCAGGATTCCTACAAAAAACCGCGCGTTGCGACCTCGTTCGGTCGCGCCGAGAATCCACCGCGTGCTGTAGCCAAAAGAATAGGTGCGAGTCCAGTGAACGCTATATATAGCAATGCCGGGGGAAACACACCACAGAAATTGATCAACGAGATGGCAGAGCGAATAAGTCTGGGCGACGTGTCCGTTGCACTGCTAACAGGTTCCGAGGCGATTCGAACGGCGCAGCTCGCAGTAAGAAATAACATTAGGCTAAATTGGCAGGAAGAAGATGCGGGCGCACAGGAGGACCGTGGTATAGGCGAGGCCCTAGCAAACGCTCACGAGATAGCTCATGGATTGATTGCACCCATTCAAGTCTACCCTCTGTTTGAGAATGCCATTCGAAAAGATAAAGGGCGGTCTGTAGAAGAGCACCTGTTAGCAATGGGAGAGCTATTCGCTCCCTTTACTGATGTTGCGGCTGATAATCCATTCTCTTTTTATGGCACGCGGCGCTCTGCAACAGAACTGGCTAGCGTCACCAAAGAAAATCGTTTCATATGTTTTCCTTACCCGAAGTTTATGAATTCACGAGACGCTGTAAATCAAGGTGCGGCTGTAGTCATGACTTCGGTAGGAAAGGCAAAGCAGCTTAATATAGACCCTAGTAAATGGGTTTTCTTGCATGGTTGTAGTGAGGCTAACGAAAAACTATTAGTCAGTGATCGGGTCAATCTTCACTCATCGCCCGCTATTGCGGTAAATAGCCAGCAGGCGTTTACGATGGCAGGAAAAACTCTTGAGGATATAGACTTAATAGATATTTATTCCTGTTTCCCGTCTGCTGTTGAGGTTGCATGTGACGCTTTAGGATTGTCTTTCTCTGATCCGCGCGGCCTAACATTGACAGGAGGGTTGCCATTTTTCGGCGGGCCGGGCAACAACTATTCGATGCACGCTATCGCGACGGCAATACCGCTATTACGCGCCGCTCCACAAAAGTACGCTCTGATAACTGCAAACGGCGGACGTCTATCGAAACATGCGACGGGTATTTATTCTGCTTCACCGATACGGGGTGAATGGCAGAGGGAATCAAGCGCGAAGGTACAGGCACAGATTAATGCTATGCCAGCCCCAGAGTTTATTGAAGCACCTAGTGGTGCCGCGAAGATTGAAACCTATACGGTCTGTTTTGAAAAGACGAACCCCGTGCGCGGGATTGTCATTGGTAGGCTGCTTGAAACGGACCAGCGCTTTATCGCCAACACGGCTACCGACGCGACAACACTCAAGCAGATGATGCAGGATGATTTCCTAAATTGCATTGGAACCGTTGTCTCTAGCGATGGTATGAATACATTCACAGCTGCCTGAGGTTCCGTTAACGTATAAGGAATACACATTACGTCAGGGGACGTTTCAGTCTCAATTTATAGAGGGTTGGATATGTTGGCACGAGTGCAGAAGAAATTAAATTCCGGATTTAGCGGAAAGCCGGAGCCCAGGGAAATTTTGGAGGGCAAAGATCTGTCAGGCAAAGTCGCTGTTGTAACCGGGGGTTACTCCGGTATCGGCTTAGAGACAACACGTGCGCTGACTGCTGCTGGTGTAAAAGTCTATGTGCCGGTTCGCACATCTGACAAAGCGAAAGAAAACTTAAAAGACTTAGAGGGCGAGGTGATTGTAGATGAGATGGACCTTGCTGACCTAGCAAGCGTTCGTGGCTACGCGGCCTCTGTCATTGACCGAGAATCGAAGATTGATTTATTGATTAACAACGCCGGTATTATGGCTTGCCCCGAAGCGCGGGTAGGCAATAACTGGGAATCGCAATTCGGTGTCAACCATGTGGGGCATTTCCTCTTGACCCAAAAACTGCGGGGGCTACTACTAAACTCTGATTCGGCGCGCGTTATTTGTCTCTCCTCTGTCGGGCACCGCAGGAGCAACATTCTTTGGGACGATATTCATTTCGAATCTACCGACTACGAAAAGTGGACTGCATATGCGCAGGCGAAAACAGCAAATGCCTTGTTCGCACTTGGCCTAGACATGAAATATCGAGATCAGGGTATACGGGCGTTCTCGGTTCACCCGGGTGGTATTCTTACGCCACTGCAGCGGCATCTGCCTAATGAAGAGATGATGGCCCTAGGCTGGACTGATGCCGATGGCAATCTCTCCAAGCAGGTTGCTACATTGTTCAAGTCAACTACGCAGGGGTGCAGCACGACTCTATGGGCCGCAACTAGTGATGCGATTGCCGATACAGGCGGTCTCTACTGCGAGGATTGTGATGTGTCCAATCTCGCCACTGAAGACTCACCAATGTTCTGTGATGTTGCACCTTGGGCGGCGAGTGAAGAGGGAGCAATGAGGCTTTGGGAGCTAACTGAGAAGATGTTAGCGGAGTAGGGTATTAGTCTAGTGTAGTAAAGATGCTATGTTGTTACCAAGAATAGCGACCAATGCAGATGCAGATAATTGATTCTCGCTTAGCGAAGGTTGTCAGTTGGTACGACAAGGAATGGGGATGTAGTATTGGAGTTGAGAAATCAATTCAGTATCTGGCGCAGTTGGATAGAATAGCTTCGCTACTAAAATTTTTAAATATGTCGTAGCAAAATTTAAGAGAACACGAGATTGAATTTCACTAACAAGACGGTGCTAGTTACAGGAGGTACTCGCGGAATCGGTAGGGCGATCGCTTTAGCTTTTGCTAAAAGGGGTGCGCGAGTAGCTGTACTGTTTCGCAGCGATCAAGTGAGCGCCGATAAGACTCTTGCAGAACTTGAAGGGAACGGTCATCTAGCTTTCAAGACTGATGTTGCCGACGCCGAACAGGTAGAGAAAGCAGTCTCTGACGTAATAGAGACCTTTGGCAGCTTGGATATCGTGGTTAATAATGCAGGCATCGGTGTAAATCATCCATTGCCAACTACAAGCTATGAAGATTGGCAGCAGGCGTGGAGGCAAACGATTGATGCCAATCTAATCGGTCCTGCCAACATCTGTTTCTGCGTAGCAAAATATATGATCGATCAGGGCGGTGGCCGTATCGTTAATATTACGTCCCGTGGCGCGTTTCGTGGAGAGCCAACAAAGGCCGCTTATGGCGCCAGTAAGGCTGGTCTAAACTCCCTCAGTCAATCATTAGCTGTAGCGCTAGCCGAGTACAAGATATTTGTCGGGGCGGTGGCTCCGGGTTTTGTCAATACAGAGCTGACTGCTGATATATTGAATGGTCCGGAGGGTCCGCAGATTAAGGCTCAGAGCCCCTTCAATCGTGTCGCTGAGCCAGAAGAGGTCGCCCATGCTGTTCTATTTCTTGCGTCAGATGGAGCTGAATTCTCGACCGGCACTATTCTCGATGTGAATGGGGCTTCCTATTTGCGAAGCTGAGTTAAAGACAGGAATCATATGAAGTGCGTTTTGATTAAGCAGTTTACATTTCTGGCTATTCATTCTTTCTGTACGTTGGTGTCCGCTGGCGTTTCTGCTCAACCACCCGAATTCGATGGTAAGATCATAAGTCAATTTGATGCCGACAATGCTTACCAAGCTGTTGCGGTAGGCGAAGATTCTTTCTATGCGATAAGTAATGTACGCCTAACTCGGCATGAAAAAAACACGGGCAGGACACTGCGGCAGTGGGATGAAAGTTTGCAATTGAATAGTCCTCTCACGCATTTGGACAGCGGCGTGGTCTTGGAGGGAAAATTGTACTCGGCACATTCGAATTATCCGGGATGGCCAATGACGAGTAGCGTCGAAGTGTGGGATGTGGCGAGCTTGCAGCACATCGAAAGCCATAATATCGGTGTTATGTTGGGCTCTTTTACCTGGTTA
>Ga0308010_1001802_pt1 | contig 11559 bp, 10 predicted proteins | sample Neamet129_FD_202368 | JGI IMG/M metagenome (GOLD analysis project Ga0308010, IMG submission 202368) | Marine microbial communities from water near the shore, Antarctic Ocean - #129 | ecosystem: Environmental > Aquatic > Marine > Unclassified | place: Southern Ocean | collected 2014-07-24 | reverse complement strand
TACTATTATTGCTAAACCTATGGCAGCTTCCGCAGCAGCTACAGTTAATATAAAGAGAGTAAAAATTTGTCCAGTTATATCATTCAAAAAAATAGAGAAAGCTACCAAATTAATATTCACTGCTAATAAAATAAGTTCAATACTCATTAATATTACTATGATATTTTTTCTATTTAAAAATATACCAACTATACCAATGGTAAATATTATTGCTCCTAAAGTAAGGTAGTGACCCAAACCTACATCAATCATCAGATTTAACTCCTTGATTACTTGGAACATCTACTAATTCAACACCATCAGATCGTTCTCTAGATATTTGACTAAAATAACTTTGTCTTTTAACACCAGATCTCTTCCTAAAAGTAAGAACAATAGCCCCTATCATTGCAACTAATAAAATCATTCCACTTAATTGAAAGATATGAATGTAGTCAGTATATAAAACATAACCAATAGCATGAGTATTACTAATGCTACTATCTATCTTTAATGACATAGATGAAACAAGATTTGGCTTGTATTTCCATCCACCAATAACAATAATTAATTCAAAAAATATAATAGTACTAATAATTAATCCAACCGGAATATGTTTTGAGCTTTCTCTGGCACTAAACCATTGGTTTTTTTGTTGAGCAACATTAAGCATCATCACAACAAATAAGAATAGAACCGCTACTGCTCCAACATAAATAATTAACATTATCATACCAAGAAATTCAGCACCTATCATAATAAATAAGCAAGAAATACTAATGAAATCTAAAATTAAAAAAAAGACAGAATGAACAGTGTTTTTAGAAACTGTTACCATAATTGCAGAAACAATTGCAATTAATGAAAAGGTGTAAAAAAAAATTGCGTGTGCTAACATAGTAGTTATCTATAAGGTTTGTTGGCTTTAATATTTGCAGCTAAGATGTTTTCCCATCTATCTCCATTGTCCAAAAGTTTTTCCTTATTATAATAAAGTTCTTCTCTAGTTTCTGTTGAAAATTCAAAATTTGGTCCTTGAACTATCGCATCTACAGGGCAAGATTCTTCACAAAGACCACAGTAAATACACTTCATCATATCAATATCATACCGAGTAGTTTTTCTACTACCATCCGCTCTCTCAGAAGATTCAATTGTAATTGCTTGAGCTGGACATACAGCTTCACATAATTTGCAAGCAATACATCTTTCTTCACCATCAGGGTATCTCCTTAAAGCGTGTTCACCTCTAAATCTTGAGCTAATTTTTCCTTTTTCAAAAGGATAATTTATTGTTTTTTTAGGTTTAAAGAGTTCTCTTAACGCAATAGTAAGACCTCCTAAAAAATCTAACATAAAAATTGTTTTAAATATTCTTGAAATTTTCATAATTAATTAGTTGGCAGTAGGTTAAAGTAAAATAAGTAACTTGATGTAAGAACTACCCACGTTAAAGCTAAAGGTAGAAAAATTTTCCAACCGAGTCTCATCAACTGATCATATCTATATCTTGGTACAATAGCTTTTACCAATGCAAATAGTATGAAAAGAAATAAGATTTTAAAGATCAACCAGATAGCACCTGGAATTAAAGTAAATGGGTAAATTTCAATTGGTGACAACCATCCACCTAAAAAAAGAATTGATCCCATTGCACACATAAGAAGAATATTTGCATACTCTCCCAACCAAAACATTGCATACATCATTCCAGAATATTCAGTTTGATATCCTGCAACAAGCTCTGCTTCTGCCTCAGGTAAGTCAAATGGTGGTCGATTTGTTTCTGCCAAAGCCGAAATAAAGAAAATTACAAACATTGGAAATAATGGAATTACAAACCATAAGTTTTCTTGGGCCACAACTATATCGTTTAAGTTTAACGAGCCAACACAAAGCAAAACATTAATTATGATAACTCCAATTGAAACTTCGTAAGATATCATTTGAGCTGCTGATCGAATTGCCCCTAAAAAAGGATATTTTGAATTTGAAGCCCAACCACCCATAATAATTCCATAAACACCCAAGGATGAAACTGCAAATAAATAAAGAATACCAACGTTGATATCAGCTAGTACTTGAGTAGCACTAAAAGGAATAACTGCCCAAGAGATTAATGCCAAAGTCATGGTAACAATTGGTGCTAATATAAATATTATTTTATTTGAGCTTGATGGAATAATAACTTCTTTAAATATATATTTTAGTGCATCAGCCAAAGATTGAAGTAAACCAAAAGGTCCAACAACATTAGGTCCTTGTCTTTTTTGAACAAAGGCCCAAATACGACGATCAAGCCAAACAACCATCGCAACAGAAACAAGAACTGGAACTAATAAAAATAAGATTTTATATGTCTCTAAAAAAATTATACTTAAATAGTCCATTTTATTAAGCTTCTGTACCTGTTAATTTTAAATTTGTCTTAGCACTCTTGCATTCAAACATAGTTTTTGAAGCTCTTGCTATGGCATTTGAGTAATAATAATCTTCATTATTAACTTTTAAAATTTCTTGCTTGAATTCTAAATTTTTAACATTAGAAAATTTCATAGATTTATTTTTTTCAATATATAAATTAATTTGATTAAGCATACTGCTATCCAACTCATCTTTATCATTAAATAATTTTCTATGATTCATTGCTTCTGCTAATTCATTAATTATCAACCAGTCTTCCTTAGCTTCTTCTGGTGGATAAGAGGCCTTATAAGCTTTTTGCATTTTACCTTCTAGGTTTGTAAAATAACCATTTTGCTCTGTGTATGCAGCGCCTGGAAGTATAATGTCAGCAATCTCAGCTCCTTTATCTCCATGACTTCCTTGATAAATTATAAATTCATTCTTCTTTTGAAATTTAAGATTATCCACTCCTAATAGGTAAACAATTTCAAACATATGATTTTCTAAATCTTTTAGTACTTCGTTTGAACCATCTGCTGTTTTATACAAACCTAAATCAAAGCTACCAACTGTAGATGCATTTTCTGAAATTGTATTTAAAGAATTCCATTCTTCTGATATTTTTTTATTCTTCTCTAAAAAAGATTTAACAGATTCAACAATATATTTCGCAGATTTACTTTTTAGAGATGACTGACCAAAGATAATTAAAGGTTTTTTAGCCTTTTTAATTAGACTTGATACTTCATGATCATCTTCTGTAATTTTTTTAATATTTTCAATATCACCATCTAAAGACTCGTATGGGTAAGTCAGATCACCAACATCATTTAAAGAAATTATTTTTGTTTTATTTTGTAAGTATGCTTTTCTAATACGTGCATTTAAAATTGTTGCTTCATACCTAGGATTACTTCCTATAAGTAAAATAAAATCTGCTTCTTCTATGCCGTTTATTTTTGAATTGAATAAATAATTTTCTCTTTTTTTAGGATTCAAATATGCGTGATCACTTCTTGATTCAACGTTGTATGAACCCAGTGTTTTATTGAAAAATTCTTTAAACAAATACAGTGTTTCCATATTAACTAAATCACCAGTTATTCCGCATATCTTATCCTTGTCAGTATTTTTAAACTTAGACTTAATTATATTAAAAACTTCATTCCATGATGCTTTCTCAAATTTACCATTATATTTAATATAAGGCGTATCTAAACGTTGATTTAGCAAACCATCACAAGCATATCTTGTTTTATCTGAAATCCACTCTTCATTAATATCCTCATTAGTTCTTGGTAAAATTCTTTTTACTTCCCAGCCATATGTATCAACTCTTATGTTGCTGCCTATAGCATCCATTACATCAATTGATTCTGTTTTTTTTAACTCCCATGGTCTAGCCTCAAACACGTAGGGTTTAGATGTTAAAGCACCAACAGGACATAAATCTACAACATTAGCTGATAACTCTGACTGCATGGATTGCTCAAGATATGTTGTAATTTCCATATCCTCACCTCTACCTATGGCTCCTATCTCTGTTACACCAGCAACCTCTGTAGCAAACCTAACGCATCTCGTACAATGTATGCATCTGGTCATTTGTGTTTTAATTAATGGTCCCATATTTTTTTCAGAAACGTCTCTTTTATTTTCTTTATATCTAGATTTATCAACACCATAAAACATGGACTGATCTTGCAAATCACATTCCCCACCTTGGTCACAAACGGGACAATCTAATGGATGGTTAGCTAACAAAAATTCCATGACACCTTTTCTTGCTTTTTTTACAAATTCAGTATTTGTTTTAATATTCATTCCTTCTGCAGCAGGCATGGCACATGAGGCTACAGGTTTAGGGGATTTTTCTAATTGTACTAAACACATTCTGCAATTCCCAGCTATTGATAATTTTTCATGATAACAAAATCTTGGAATTTCAACTCCAGCTTTTTCACAAGCTTGAAGTACAGTCAAGCCATCTTCAACCTCTATATCAATTTCATTAACTTTTAATTTAAGCATCTTTTTTATTTAATAAATGTTGATCAACTAAATAAGGAATATTTTTTCCCTTATTAAAAGTCGGGTTAAAATCATTTCTTTCTTCAATTTCTTTTTTAAAATGTCTCAATAATCCTTGTACAGGCCATGAAGACCCCTCACCAAAAGCACAAATAGTATGCCCTGCAATTTGAGTTGTAACATCTCCCAGCATATCAATTTCATCCCTCGAAGCTTCACCTTTAGCCATTCTTTCAAGCATTCTCCACATCCACCCCGTACCTTCTCTGCAAGGTGTGCATTGACCACAACTTTCATGTTTATAAAATCTAGCAATTCTTGCCATACATTTAATGATGTCCTGATCTTTATTAATAACAACAATACCTGCTGTTCCTAAGCCACTTTTTTCAGCTACCAAAGAATCAAAATCCATTGTTAAAGTTTCACAAGTTTTTTTTGGAATTAGAGGCATTGAAGATCCTCCTGGAATTACTGCTTGTAGATTATCCCATCCACCTATGACACCACCAGCATGCACTTCTATCAATTCTTTAAGTGATATACTCATCTCCTCTTCTACATTACAAGGCTTATTAACATTTCCTGATATACAAAAAATTTTTGTTCCTGTATTTTTTGCTTTACCTAAAGACGCAAACCATTTTCCACCTCTTCTTAATATAGTTGGGATAACTGCTATTGTTTCAACATTGTTAATTATTGTTGGGCATCCATAAAGACCAATTAAAGCTGGAAAAGGTGGTTTTAATCTTGGTTGACCTTTTTTTCCTTCTATACTTTCAAGCAAAGCCGTTTCTTCACCACATATATAAGCACCTGCTCCATAATGAATATAAATATCTAAATCCCAACCACTACCTGATGCATTTTTTCCAATTAAATTTTTTTCATAAGCTTCATCAATTGCTGCTTGAAGTTTTTCTCCATCTATAAAGTATTCTCCTCTTATATAAATATAACAAACATGTGCTTGAACAGCGTATGCAGTTATCAAGCATCCTTCAATTAATTTATGAGGTTCGAATCTTAAAATATCTCTATCTTTACAAGTACCTGGTTCCGATTCATCTCCATTAATAACAAGATAGTGAGGTCTTGAACCTACTTCTTTTGGAGCAAAAGACCATTTTAATCCAGTTGGAAATCCAGCTCCTCCTCTACCTCTAAGTTCTGAGGCTTTAACTTCAGTTATGATCCAATCTCTACCATTATCGATTAAGTCTTTAGTTTTTATCCAGTCTCCTCTTTTTTTTGAAGAGTCAATATCCACTCCTCCATCATTATATAAATTCTGAAATATTCTATCTTCGTCTTTAAGCATTTTTTAAATCCATTAGTGTTTTTCTATTATTTTCAGGCTCATTATTTATACGACCTCTATACGATCCTGGCTTAGGTGTTTCACCACTTAGGATCTTATCTAAAATTTTTAATGTTTTTTCTTTATCTAAATCTTCATAATAATCATCATTGATTTGTATCATAGGTGCGTTAACACATGCACCTAAACACTCGACTTCCATCCAAGAACAGCTCTTATCCTCAGATAGAACATTTTCTTTTTCAGAAATTTTTTCTTTACAGGCTTCTACTAATTTATATGCACCTCTAATCATGCATGGTGTTGTGGTGCACACCTGTATAAAATGCTTTCCAACTGGTGCAAGGTTATACATCGAATAAAATGTGGCCACCTCATAAACTTTTATGTACGGCATATCTAGAAATTTACCAATATACTTCATGGCGGCTAGTGGTATCCAATTACTATTTTGTTTTTGAGCTAAATAAAGTAAAGCCATTACAGCACTCTGCTGTTTATCTTTTGGGTATTTTTTAATAATTGTTTTTGCAGCATTTATAGAGGCAAAATTAAATTCAAAATTATCAGGTTGTTCTTTTGATGGTCTTCTCAAACTCATTATCTATCTACCTCTCCAAATACTATATCTAATGAACCTAAAACTGCAGGCACATCAGCTAACATATGGCCTTTCAACAGATAATCCATTGCCTGCAAATGTGAAAAACCTGGTGCTCTAATTTTACACTTATAGGGCTTGCTTGATCCATCTGAAATTAAATAAACACCAAACTCACCTTTAGGAGCTTCTACAGCAGTATAAATTTCATCTTTATCCACTCTATAACCTTCGGTAAATAATTTAAAATGATGAATTAAAGCTTCCATAGATTGTTTAATATCTTTTTTTGCTGGTGGGCTTATTTTTCCATCAGATGATTTTATTGGCCCTTTAGTCATTTTATCTAAACATTGTTTAATAATAGAAACACTTTCTCTCATTTCATCAATTCTACATAAGTATCTATCATAACAATCTCCATTTTTTCCAATAGGAATTTTAAATTTTAATTGTTCATAACAATCATATGGTTGAGACTTTCTTAAATCCCAAGGAACACCTGACCCTCTAATCATGACACCACTAAAGGAATAATCTAAAGCATCTTCTTTTGTGACAATTCCAATATCTACATTTCTTTGTTTAAAAATTCTATTATCAGTAAGTAATGTTTCAAGATCATCAATTATTTTAGGAAAAGATTCACAAAATTTCCTTATATCAACGTCTAAACCCATTGGTAAATCTTGATGAACACCACCAGCCCTAAAATAATTTGCATGCAACCTTGATCCTGAAACCCTTTCATAAAAAGTCATCAAGGTTTCACGTTCTTCAAATCCCCAAAGTGACGGTGTTAAAGCACCAACATCAAGAGCTTGAGTGGTAACATTTAATATATGGCTTAGTATTCTGCCTATTTCACAAAACATAACTCTGATAAATTGAGCTCTAATAGGAACATCTATTTTTAAAACTTTTTCAATGGCTAAGGCAAAAGCATGCTCTTGGTTCATTGGAGCAACATAATCAAGTCTATCAAAATAAGGCACTGCTTGCATATATGTTTTATTTTCTATTAATTTTTCAGTACCACGATGCAACAGCCCTATATGAGGATCTGCTTTTTCAACTACCTCCCCATCTAATTCTAAAATTAACCTTAAAACACCATGTGCCGCAGGATGTTGTGGCCCAAAGTTAAGATTTAATGTTTTAGTCTTTTTTGTCATTTTTCTGATCTGTTTGTTTTTTTATATACTTCGTTCCTTCCCAAGGACTTCCGTAATCAAAATTTCTGAAGTTTTGCTCTAATTTAACTGGTTCTTTAATAACTTTTTTTAATTCCTCACTGTATCTAACCTCAGTATGTCCAGTTAGTGGAAAATCTTTTCTTAAAGGGTGCCCTTCAAAACCATAGTCCGTAAGGATTCTTCTTAAATCTGGATGATCTTTAAATTTAACTCCATACATATCAAAAACTTCTCGCTCCATCCAATTTGCAGCAGGATATACTGAGGTCAGTGATGGAATTACTTCGTTCTCATTAATTAAGTAACTTAATATAATTCTTTGATTAATTTCATGACTTAAAAATAGATAAACCAGTTTAAAACGTTGTATATTTTCAGGGTAATCTACAACAGTGACATCAATTAACTGTCTGAATTTAATTTTTTCATTACTTTTTATAAATAATGTAACGTCTATTAAATCCTCACTATCAATATACAAATAAAGTTGTTCATGTCTAATCTCAGATTTTTTAATCTTAGTAGTGAGCTCTGAATTAATTATTTTTTCAAGGTCAATTAGATCAATCATATCTACTATCTTTCAAACGATCCTTTGTTTCTAATTTTTTTTTGAAGTTGCATTATACCATATAGTAATGCTTCAGCTGAAGGTGGGCATCCTGGAACATAAATATCAACTGGAACGATCTTATCACATCCACGAACAACAGAATAAGAATAATGATAATAACCTCCTCCATTGGCACAGCTACCCATTGATATTACGTATCTAGGTTCTGGCATTTGATCATAAACCTTTCTAAGTGCTGGGGCCATTTTATTTGTTAAAGTTCCAGCAACAATCATCACGTCTGACTGCCTGGGTGAACCTCGAGGAGCTGCACCAAACCTTTCAAGATCATACCTTGGCATAGCAGTCTGCATCATCTCTACAGCACAACAAGCTAAACCAAAAGTCATCCAATGCAAAGAACCAGCTCTTGACCAGTTGATTAAATTATCTAGTGATGTAGTTATAAAACCATCTTTACTAAAATCTTTAGAAAGTTTTTTAAATTCTTCAGGTATATTCTTATTTTTATCTTCTATATTCATAATTTAAAATTCTATTCCCAATCTAAAGCACCTTTTCTCCATTCATATATAAATCCTACAGTAAGAATTCCTAAGAAAATCATCATTGAAAAAAAACCTAATGACCCAATATTTCCTAGGGAAATTGCCCATGGAAATAAAAAAGCTATTTCCAAATCAAAAATTATAAAAAGAATTGCTACTAAGTAAAATCTAACATCAAACTCAATTCTAGAATCCTCAAAAGGTTCAAAACCACATTCATAAGCTGATAATTTCTCAGGATAAGGATTTTTTGGAGAAAGTATTAAGTTCACCACAACAAAGGTACAGCTTAAAACAAAAGCTATTATTAAAAATAAAATAATCGGAAGATAATCTTTTAAAAATTCAGAAAGCATAAAATCTATATAACACTTTTTTTACTATCTAGAAGGGCGCATAGAGACTAATTTAATAAATATTAACCTTTTAAGCTTGAATAAGTGGCGGGAGTGAAGGGACTCGAACCCTCGACCTATCGCGTGACAGGCGATCGCTCTAACCAACTGAGCTACACCCCCACTTAAGTTGTTTTGGTGGGCAGTAAAGGACTCGAACCTTTGACCCCCTCGGTGTAAACGAGATGCTCTACCAGCTGAGCTAACCGCCCAAAACAAGCGCTACTCTTACATCAACAGGTTCATAATGTAAATTGGTAATTATTGAATGCTGGCTTGAGATTTATCGTTTGATTTAGTTATACTCTCAACCTCAACCCACTCAATTCTTTTCAATTCTTTTGTTAAAGCTATTTTTAGTACTTCGTCAGCATGTTCAACTGGTGTAATCTTAATATCATCAGTAATCTTTTTTGGCATATCTGCTAAATCTTTTTCATTTTCTTTAGGTATAATAACCTGTTTAATTCCAGCCCTATGGGCTGCTAATAATTTTTCTTTTAAACCACCAATTGGTAAGACTTGACCAGTTAATGTTACTTCACCAGTCATAGCAACATCTCTTCTTACAGGAGTATTTGTTATAGCGGATACTATTGATGTTACCATTCCGATACCAGCAGAAGGTCCATCTTTAGGTGTAGCACCCTCTGGTACATGAATATGAAAATCTTTTTTTTCAAATAATGGTGGAATAATTCCATACTCTAAACTTTTAGATCTAATAAATGATTTTGCTGCTTTGATAGATTCTTGCATAACTTCTCCTAACTTGCCCGTAATTTGCATTCTACCTTTCCCAGGCATAATAACAGTTTCTATTTTAAGAATTTCTCCACCATATTCTGTCCAAGCTAAACCCGTAACAACACCAATTTTATCTTCAGTTTCTAATTCACCAAATTTAAATTTTTGAATACCTAGATAATCGTGTAGGTTTTTTAAATCAATATTAACTTCTTTTTCTTCACCGGATACAACTTTTTTAACAACTTTTCTGGCTACTTTTGATATCTCTCGCTCTAAATTTCTAACACCAGATTCTTTTGTATAGCTTCTAATGATCTCTTTGATAATATCTTTAGATAATGTCATTTCTTTTTCTTTAACACCGTTATCTTTAATTTGTTTTGGTAAAAGGTATTTGTTTGCAATATTTATTTTTTCATCCTCAGTATAACCTGCAAGTCTAATAACCTCCATTCTGTCTAATAAAGGAGGTAAAATATTTAGAGTATTAGCTGTCGTTACAAACATTACATCTGACAAATCGTAATCAACCTCAAGATAATGGTCATTGAAAGTAGCATTTTGTTCTGGATCCAATGCCTCAAGTAAAGCTGAAGAGGGATCTCCCCTATAATCATTTCCAATCTTGTCTATTTCATCAAGAAGAATTAAAGGATTTTTTGTTCCTGCTTTCTTCATCATTTGAATAATTTTTCCTGGTAAAGAACCAATATAAGTTCTTCTATGACCTCTAATTTCAGCTTCGTCACGCATACCTCCAACTGAAACTCTAACAAACTCTCTATTTGTAGCTCTAGCAATTGATTTACCTAATGAAGTTTTCCCAACTCCAGGAGGACCAACTAAACATAGTATAGGGCCCTTGATTTTATCCATTCTTTTTTGAACAGCTAAAAATTCAATTATTCTTTCTTTAACCTTTTCCAAACCAAAGTGATCCGCATCTAACACGGCTAATGCTTTATTAAGATCAATGGCAACTTCACTTTTTTTAAACCATGGTAAGTCAATCATCCAATCTAAATAATTTCTAATAACAGTTGCCTCTGCAGACATGGGGCTCATATTTTTTAATTTTTTAAGCTCAGCCATACATTTTTTTTCTACTTCTTTTGGCATTTTTGATTTTAAAATTGATTTATTTAAACTTGATGTCTCATCTTTTCCATCTTCAATTTCTCCTAATTCTTTTTGAATAGCCTTAAGTTGTTCATTTAAATAGTACTCTCTCTGAGTTTTTTCCATCTGTGTCTTAACACGACCTCTAATTCTTTTTTCAACACCGATGATGCTAGTTTCATTTTCCATAATTTTAATTATAGAATTTAGTCTTTTTTTGACATCTATGGTTTCAAATATTTGCTGTTTTTCTGAAATTGTTGCAGTTAAATGGGAGGCAATATTATCTGCAATATGTGAAGCATCAGCTAATTTTTTAATATTATTTATTGTTTCACTTGAAACTTTTTTATTAATTGATGTCAGTTTTTCAAGCCTTCTAACTGCTGTCATAGCAAGTGGAATTAAATCCTCATCTTTTGTAACCTCATCGTGTTGATGCGTATATTCACAAATGATAAATTTATCATTATCTTTAAAATTTAAAATTTTAATTCTTTTACTTCCTTCTACTAAAACTTTTACTGTACCATCTGGTAATTTTAGTAATTGAAGAATATTACCTTCACATCCATACATAAAAACATCATTTTTTTTAGGGTCATCAATTTCTGAATTTTTTTGTGTAACGAGTAC
>Ga0308010_1001801_pt1 | contig 11566 bp, 9 predicted proteins | sample Neamet129_FD_202368 | JGI IMG/M metagenome (GOLD analysis project Ga0308010, IMG submission 202368) | Marine microbial communities from water near the shore, Antarctic Ocean - #129 | ecosystem: Environmental > Aquatic > Marine > Unclassified | place: Southern Ocean | collected 2014-07-24 | reverse complement strand
GGTCAACACCGGCAACAAAAGCAAAAGCAACGGCTTCTGGCACGAGTGCCAGAGCAACAGTTAAACCGGAAAGTACGTCATTTTTAAGAGTTGCAACTTTACTGAACTGAAATTCGAACATTAATACATTTTCTCTTCATGAGTGTTGTGTGTAGCGGACATCAAAACTTAATAACCACTAATTGCTGCGGCCGCGACCGGAACCGCGGTTTGAATTACCACCTGATGGTCGGTTTCGACCTGAAGAGGCACTAGAAGTCTTTCTAGCACTTGCATAGGGGGACGCTCCCTTCGTCGACGGTCTAGTCGCAACATCACCAGCCCCGGCGTCTGATCTTCTGTTACCCGAGTTAGACTGCTCCCTATTTCCACCGGCGCTGTGAGTTTGGTTTTGGCCACCTCGTTTGAACTTATTACCAGGCTTAGGGCCTTGCCCATACGCCGCTCGACGCTTAGTGTTCGATGAATTATTATTATGCGGTGTATTATCAGTGTTGTTCGTTTGGCTATTTAGAGGCTTGCGAGGCTTGCTCGCTCTCACAGGACGATTTAGCGTTGTTTCTTTGACCGTCTGTTCGGGTTCAAAACCCTCAATTTCTTTTCGCGGTAACAGTTTTTGCGTTAGCCGTTCTATATCAGATAGCAAATCAACTTCTTCCGCACTCACAAAAGATATAGCTTCGCCCGTCGCGCCGGCACGCCCTGTGCGGCCAATGCGATGAACATAGTCTTCAGACACATTAGGCAAGTCAAAGTTAACAACATGAGGCAATTGCTCAATGTCCAGACCACGCGCAGCAATGTCAGTGGCCACAAGAATACGGATTTCACCCGCTTTAAATCCAGCCAGTGCCTTGGTTCGCGCCCCCTGGCTTTTGTTGCCATGGATGGCCGATGCCACAATACCCTGTGACTCAAGATGTTTAGTTAATTTGTTAGCCCCATGCTTAGTTTTGGTAAAAACCAGAGCTTGGCTCCAGCCACCATCTTTAATAAGTTTGGTCAAAAGTGGTGCTTTTTGCTTTTTATCTACAGGGCAAACCCACTGAGTTACCGATGGCGCCGCAGCGTTCCGTGGAGATACTGAAATTTCTATTGGATTCTTAACCAAGCCCTTGGCTAACCTTCTAATATCGTCAGAAAAAGTAGCCGAAAACATTAGGTTTTGTCTACGCCTAGGTAAAAGTGCAATAATTTTGGTTATATCATGGATAAAGCCCATGTCTAACATCCGATCTGCTTCATCCAGTACGAGAATTTCTAGATTGGAAAATCTAACCGCATTTTGGCTATAGAGATCCATTAAACGCCCCGGTGTGGCGACCAAAACATCAACACCTCTGCGGAGTTTCATCATCTGAGGGTTTATTTTTACGCCCCCGAAAACGACGGCAGACGACAAAGACATATGCTTCCCATAAGTAGCAACACTCTCTCCCACCTGTGCCGCTAACTCCCGAGTCGGGGTCAATATCAGAGTTCGCACTTCGTTAGCAGGCGCTCGCCGACCCTTGGACAGCAGCTCTAGAATAGGCAGGGTGAAACCTGCCGTCTTACCTGTTCCTGTTTGAGCAGCGGCCATGACATCATGCCCAGCCAAGACGGCTGGTATGGCCTTTTCTTGGATAGGTGAAGGAGTATCGTAGCCTTGTGCGGCAACAGCTTTTAAAAGGGGCGCGGAAAGGCCCAGAGAATTAAACGTCATAATTGTGTCTTTTTTGTTAGCCGCAAACCTAGGACCTGGGCTGCGACGTTGAATAGGAATTCTTAGATGGTCCGAGAATGGCGCGGAGAATACAGATATTAGTGTGCAAAAGCTATTTTTAACGGGTTTTACTGGTAATTAGAGCCTAAATCACGGTATTAGGCGTCTGCAAGCACCCTATAGGCCTCAATAACTCTAGCAGGCGCCTGCACCAATTCCACCAAGACTCCCTCAGCAGACAATGGGAACTCATCATTTCCCTTTGGGTGAATGAAACACACATCGTAACCACTCGCTCCCTGACGGATCCCGCCCGGAGTAAAACGTAGACCCTTTGCAGAAAGCCACTTTACAGCTTGCGCAAGATCATCGACCCAGAGCCCAATATGATTAAGCGCCGGGGTATCTACTCTAGGTTTTTTATTAATATCAAGCGGCTGCATTAAATCGACCTCTACAGCAAAATCACCAGCGCCCATCAGACAGATGTCTTCATCCACATTTTCACTCTCACTGATGAAAGTACTCTTGTACTGAAGACCGAGCAGACCCACCCAGAATTCACTTAGCTTAGCTTTGTTAGCAGACCCAATGGCAACTTGCTGTATACCTAGCACGGAAAATGGACGGTCTGTATCCAAAACGAACTCCTTAAAAATATAATGTGGTCAGCCTAGTAAATTATCAGGACTGATAGGTTTTTTCAAATTTATCGATGAATTGATTTAGCTGGTCTGCTGCTAGGTCATTAATGCCTGCTGCCGCCTCTCTACCGCCGCCTGTTGGGAACTGACTGCACAATTTACTAGCGCCATGCTTATTTGTTAGCGGAGCTCTGACACTAACCAAGTAGCCGCCATTTGATTTCTCAGTAAGTACCGCGTGGGCTCGATCAGGGTGTTTGTTGGTTAAGTCATTACTAAAGACCCCACTTACGCGCCTCGCCCAAGCATAATCGGGAAGCATAAAGACTGCAGAGCACTTATTTGCGCGCAAAGGGGCTAGCGAGCGAACGGCACTAAAGTCCTCGTTATAACCCGTTTCTAGCTTCTCAAAATGCTGATTACTGTCCGTAATGAAATCAAGAGGAGTCTTATACTCACAAACCAGCTTGTAAAGCTCTTTCGGTGAAAAGTGCAGATCACTCAAATCCGATCCATAGCCATTATAATTCATATAGACCCCAAGCTTATTAAGCAATTCAACCTGCTCAGCTGAAAAATCCTTACCTTTAAGCATACCTTGGGCTGTCTGTTGCAAATTATCACCAAAGGTACCAACCGCACCCCATTCTAAACGCGCGCCGCGAAGATATTGATTGACTAGTAGGCTAGTTGACACATTAGGCGACTCATTGATCAATGATATCAGTGATGATGACGCTGGCACCTCTCCGGCAACATGGTGATCGACATAAAACACAGTTGCGCCATCTTTAAGAACCCGAACTAAATCATCACAGTTTTTAGCCATAGAGACGTCAAGGACTGTAATGCGGTCGCCCTCTTTGGCGTGCACCTGACTTAACAGCTGAATATCTCGCTTTACACCCGTGATGAGTTTCGAATCTCTCGGCTCAACCTGCCTCAATTGAACCAAGGCACATATGCCGTCAGCATCACCATTAAAGACATCGTAATCGGCCATAATACTTTTCTCTTATTTATAGTACCCAGGGATAATAGCTAATAAAAAATTGAGCCTACTCTGGTCTAGCGCATACAGACAGACTGCTATTTTATACCCCTAAACTTGAAAATTTATAATACCTAACGCGACCGCGAATTTCTTCACTTAAATGACCTTTACCTTTTGCCAGCATATTAATTTAATGCATAAAAAAGGGAGCCGAAGCTCCCTTATCTTACTATTGTAATTTTATAGACCTTCACGACCAGCAAGCGCGCCTTCTAGTTCCATCCGCGTTTTATCTAGCGCTAAATATGGGTTCTGCTCTTGGATAGCACCAGGATGAACGACTGAAATAGTAATTTGACTATCGTTTTCACCACTAAAAAAGCGCCCAATACCATCACTACGGCGCAAAATTTCAATTGTCGCGTGACGGCCCTCTTTGGTGTAAACCAAAATAATCTCCTCAGCGACGGTCGAGGACACTAGTTCCCACCCCGAACCTTGCGTAGAGTTGCCATAAAATACCAAATTACTCGCAGGACTAACATTGGACATTAAAACAATCCTGCCCGCTATGCCGGTTCCCGTGCCCAGAATAACCGTAGGCTCTTTTTGAATATCAGCATCTGGCGGTAGTGGCATGTCAGACAAAAGATAATCAATTATCTTACGCGACTCCACTTGATATGCATCGTTAAAAAGACTGCAGCCTGAAGCGAACATGACTAGTAATATTAAGCTGTAGCGATTGATAGTATTTAACACTGAAACACTCCTAAACAGTCACGTTGTAACGAAACTCACTCTTGAAGACTAAATAGCTTGTCACGAATTCAATGCATGAGACTATGTTACTTAACTATATGCAATTTTCTTATGCTATTGCGCATAATATTTACATTGATTGATGACTGTATCTCCAGAGAAAAATGGTCACAGTCGCATCTCCTGACAGGCAATATCCTTAGGACAGGCTTACACTCACATCTCGTTGTTAGTCAACGTATTAACATCGCCTCGTAACCATTTAACCGTTTTACTTATAAACCCTACCTTAACCGTCATGGTCATAATATTCGGCTCGGGCAATTTTATTTTTGCTTCATATCTTGACTGCATCTGTGGCACGTACATCATGCCCTCTCCCTTGCCCAGTGCGGCATCGAAAACAAGCCTCGTGAGTACAGGTTTCCCTATTGAGTCTGGCTTTTTGTCATTTTTAAAAATTCGCCCCGTTCCAACAGCTTGGTCAAATTTAATCTCCATCCACAGATCCTTGCCTGAATGTTTCCAGAGGCCTGTTAGCATTTGGGTATCTGAGGCCATGACCATAGGTGATGTAAGGCACAGCAACACCGCTAAGATACTTACATAGGAACGTTTTATCTTTAGAATCAGCATAATAAAACCTTAGCTATATTGCTCGGCAAGCCTTGCGACTGTCGAGTTAAACCCAGTAATAGTTTGATCGATAATTTTTTTTGCCGACAAAATCTCATCGATTCTGCCTGTTACCTGACCTGACAGAGGTATTGCTGCCTCCATATCACCACCAAAGTACAATGCCTGAAGGTTACCCATGTGCTCCATAATATTAATTTTGCCTAAGGGCTCTAATTCGGCAGTCCGCTTAGTTCTGAGTGCTCGCAGCGCCGGCCGTGCCTGTTGATTGAGAAAAACCGTGTCGGTCTCTTTGGAGGAAATTATCGCCTGTTTCCAATTGTCATGGACCGGAGATTCCTCGCAAGAGAGCATTCGAGTCCCCATTTGAACGCCTTCGGCACCCATTGCAAAGGCGGCAGCCATGGAAACGCCATCAGATATACCACCCGCGGCGATAATAGGAACGTCGCATTGCGAGCGTATTAGGGGTAAAAGGACCATGGTTGAGACTGGGCTAGGGTTCTTAAAACCGCCGCCCTCTCCGCCTTCGACAATTAAACCATCAACTCCGGCATCAATTGCCTTAATAGCCATTTCAAGCGTAGGCACCACATGAAAGACAGTAATACCTGCCGCTTGAAAGTCTTTGGTACAAACGCTCGGACTGCCGGACGAGGTGGTCACAAATTTAATGCCCTGGTCAATGACGAAATCGACAATATTACTGCCTCGAACATAGGATAGTGCTACGTTCATTCCAAAAGGCTTCTTGGTTAGCTCCCGCATTTTAAGAACTTCCGCTTTAATATTGTCCAACTCTCCCGACGAGGTCTCAATAACACCTAAGCCGCCCGCATTACTTACTGCCGAGGCCAACTGCGCTCTCGCGATCCAACCCATGGGTGCTTGTATAATAGGGTACTTAGTACCTGTCAATTTCGTAACGCGATTATTTATTGCCATACTGACCATTCCATCTTTTATTTATTATTTTATTACTAAGAACAACTAAAAGCACTCGCCTTTATCGACCAGCGACACCAATAGCTCGCTAGGTGCCCAAAAGTCGTCTCCGGTCAATTCGTGGTAGTGACGCAGCTTCGCCACAACCTTATCCAGACCAAGGCTATTGGCATAGTGCATGGGCCCTCCACGGTAAACCGGCCAGCCATATCCATAGACATAGACAACATCAATGTCGCTGGCACGCAGGGCAATACCCTCTTCAAGTATTTTTGCACCCTCATTAACCATAGGGAGTATGCATCGATCGAGAATTTCTTCGTCAGACAATGTCCTCTGTTGAATTCCCAGGCCTTTAGCATGCTGTTTTACCACATCAGTGACCAATGCAGAGGAAGTTGGCCTACGCTTTTCATCATAGTCATAGAACCCAGCACGGGTCTTCTGACCGTAACGCCCAGCTTCACACAGGCGATCTTTTACAGATGCACTAGCCGACGCAGCTTTATCCCAACCCAAATCAAGACCCGCAAGATCTGCCATTTGAAAGGCACCCATCGGAAAGCCGAAATCGAATAACACCTTATCGACCTGCTCTACGGACGCACCTTCTAAACTTACCTGACTCGCTTGATGTTGCCGCATGTACAGAATACGGTTGCCGACAAACCCAGGGCAGACACCGACCAATACCCCGACTTTCTTGATCTTTTTAGCAAAAGCCATACAGGTTTTTATGACTGAATTAGCGGTCTTTTCACCTCTAACAACCTCAAGCAGGCGCATAACATTAGCTGGCGAGAAGAAATGCAGGCCAATGACTGATTCAGGACGAGATGTTGTATTAGCGATCTCATTTAGATCAAGGGCCGACGTGTTGGATGCGAGTATAGCCTCTGGCTTGGCGATGGCATCCAGACGACTAAATATCTCTTTCTTAACCGCCATATTCTCAAATACAGCCTCAATAATAAGGTCACAATCGCTCAACGCTGCAATATCAAGAGCCCCAGTAATAAGGCCACAACGTGTCTCTACGTCCTCAGCGCGCAAGCGACCTTTCTTGGCTGTGTTCTCATAATTCTTGCGGATAGTTCCCAAACCCCTGTCCAGCGCCTCCTGACTAGTCTCTACGATAGTCACGGGAATACCCACGTTAGCCATGTTCATGGCTATACCACCGCCCATCAAACCACCCCCAATCACACCTACTTTAACTATGGGTAGCGTTTCTGTTGATTTGTCGATGCCCGGCACCTTACCTGCTAAACGTTCAGAAAAGAAAAAGTACTGCTGAGCTGCCGACTGTGGACCTGACATCAACTCTAAGAAAAGCTTGCCTTCTGTCTTCATGCCCTCATCAAATGGCTGGCTTACCGCCGCCTCAATACAGCGGATATTGTATTCTGGCGCCACAAAACCACGAGTCTTACGCGCAATCGTTTTTCGAATGTCACTAAACACCTGAGGATTATCACGTGCACTTTGGAGCTTATCGTCATTGTCCCGAACTCTTGGGTGGCTATTTGTGCCCGCTATCTTGGTCTTTGCAAATAAAATGGCATCAGCCCGTAAATCCTTATCCGCGATCATATCCACCAAACCTTCTTTTAAAGCCTCTAAAGCTGATATTGGCACGCCTGAGGTGACCATTTGTAGCGCCTTATTGACTCCCACTACTCGGGGCAGCCTCTGCGTACCGCCGGCACCCGGTAATAAACCTAAACTCACCTCTGGAAGACCGAACCTAGCATCAGCCACGGCAACTCGATAATTACAGCAGAGCGCGGTCTCAAGACCACCGCCTAACGCTGTGCCATGTATAGCCGCCACTATGGGTTTTGTCGAATTGTCCATCGCCGACAAGACCTGATGCAGGCCAGGCTCTTGGGGGGCACGGCTAAACTCGCTTATGTCAGCCCCAGCTATAAACGTTCTACCGGTGCAAATGATCACCATACCCTCAACAGCAGACTCACCAAGCGCCTTTTCTACACTATCCAGCAATCCCTGTCGGACACCATGACTCAATGCGTTCACTGGCGGATTATTGATTGTTATTACGGCTACATTTTGCTCAATTGTATAATCCACCATGTCTGTTAGCGCTACCATCGATCGTCCCCTTTATTTAAGTTTGTCTTGCCCAATAGCGATCGAACAAGATTACAGTCACCTTCTTTTAATACATTGAGCCGCCTTCAAATGCTCAGCGATGTTCAATATCCTAACCTAGCGATCATCTGCCAAGTGTTGTTGAATTAGATTAGCAATTAACCACAATCTATCTTGCCCCCAAACAGCCATGACCTGCTTTCCATTATTATCAAGAAGACGATAACTAGGTACACCCCAAAGACCCGCCTCATACATCGCAAGACGATTTTCCTCTAGCTGCCCCTCCCAGTCGCTTTGGCCAATAATTGTTGCCGCTACACCCCAATCTAAACCTGCCTGCTCTATGATAGTTTTGAGACCTTTATTATTATTGGTATTAACTCCTTTAGCAAAAGCACAACTAAGAAAGCTAGAGAGCAATTCAACACCTTTACCCTGCTCGCAAGCCCATGGATATAATGAGTAGCATTGCCGGACTGGATCACCGATCGGATCATAAAAGTTACCAAAGGAAACGCCAGCTTCTCGAGCCTCTCTAGCCGCATCCAAAAAAATATAGAAACCTTTCTCACGAGTAGCAGGCACTCCCCGCATCACCATCGGCAGGACTGGACGCACACTTAAAGAAACGCCCATCTCTTTAGCTAACTCAACAGTACGATCAAAACACACTGCAGTATAAGGGCTACGTAGGGAGGGATACATCTCCAGAGTAAGTTTTCCATCGCCCTTTAACGGACCGGATTCAATCTGCGGTCGGTCTGCTAATCTTGATTTTTCAGGTAGCCTATCTAACCCTAAAGCACTAAGACGTTTCTCTAGGTGGTAAAGCCTGTCAACTCCCCAATACCACTCGCCAGCATAGTAAAACATGCCCCCTGAGTAATGCTTTAAATCCTCTCGACGCGCATTGCCACTGGCCATGAGCAACTCAGTATCAGCCGCTGAAGCAATACCAACTTCACCGCTAAGCTTATCTAGGCTTCCCCGATCAGACGTCCAAACTGCCGCGCCAACTGACACAACATTACGCACAAACCCGTCTAGTGTTTGGGCAGCTAAAATCCTAGAGGCCACGGCAACTAAGCTCGCCTGGGGTTGTACCTCATCACTAGGAAATTCCAAACCATAATGAGGCGCTATCAATTGGGCGTCATATCGAGAAAGTGCAAGTAATAACTCTGGTTCAGCAGCGTTGTTCCCCTGCGGCCCGGGAACCAAATGACAAATTAAATCAATATCATATCTTTCTGAAAGGGGCTTTAGTAACTGAGCCGCTAGGTGACTATAACCATCATCTACCTGATGAAAATATTCCACCACATGCCTAGATCCTTTTTTTTGCCGCGCTCTTTCTGCCTTTGCCCTATTTCTTTGCAATCGACTGTCGCCCACCAGCCAGCTTATGAGACGTGACGACAACCACCGATATACTGGGTTAGGGTCCATTGACGCCGCCCCGCCCTGCTCCTTAAATTTATCGCTCATTGGTCACCTCTTATCTTGACCGTTAAAACCACAGAGTGGCTAATCACTCACTCGCCGCTTACTTTACAGTAATATTTGTTCACAACCTGTACCAGCAAAAATGTCATTTACCACCTTCTTGTCGGCCTCACACAGAGACTGGTACTCGCTATTGATCCATTGCAAACATTTGCCTTGGTAGGAAAAGGTTTGCTGGGTCCAGAGGCCACCATCAATTTGTGCCTCCCACGTCTTTGCGCCGCCCTGTAAAGCCTTGGCGTTGGCGAGTAATGCCGGCACATATACCCTGCCAACCTCATTGAGCAACTCAGTTAAACTACTCGGTATGTTGTCACTGGTAATCCAGTCAGACTCCTCGGGCTCTAGCCCTGATTGATCTTCTAAAAGTCCACTCCAAGCGATGACGCGTGGAGCCAGCTCATGCGCTATTGCACGGGGTGTAGGATCAAAGCCGATCAACTGAGTCAGCTGCCCATAAATACCGAAATCAGATGCTCCAGGCCTATGTCCAAGCATAAACGGCTGCTCCACCAGATGAGTTTCCAACGCTAAAAGAAAGCGTCTGTAACTTGCATCTATCATGCCTGCAGTATCATCGTTAGACCCCACTACGTGAAGACGACCAACCTGACGATCTGTTACGTAAGGTTTAAATTGTTCATGCACCTCAATTGGCAGATCGACCTTATGGAAAAAGGGTAAAAGGGTACCAGCGTTATCAGCATCAACTTTGGGGTACCAGCGATAATGAAACATATATTTAGTGCACCACTCATCAGCAAAATCCTCCAATAAATAGTCAAGGAAGGCCACCACCGGGTCATGGGGGATAACTGACCGTCCTGCGTTCTCTAACTCTAGCCGACGGATGATCGGTGTGGAATCGCACACAACTTCTGCTTGCCCACTTGAATTTGTCATTATACAGGTCGGCAGTAATCCTACTGTAGGCTTCTCCAACCCACGCTCAAGGAGCACCGGATCAGGGTCACCCCACACAATTCGGTAATCAAGACGCCGGTAGCGTAATAGAGCGATCATCTTTCGAGTATAAGGTGATGCGACAGTACCGATGAGTGTAAAAGGTTGTGTTGCTGGCATAGGTTAACTCCTTAGGGACCGACATGCAGTAGGCGTTGCAATATATTGACACACAGACTGTCATATGTCACTGTTGAAATCTAATTTATAATTAAGAGAATATAATATATGGCCCTTAAAAAGCGCTATGTAATCGTGATACTTCTCATCGCATTGATCTCGATTTCCTACAGTCAACGTGGAGCAATCTTACTTACGGTTCTACCGAACGCCCTAACTAGTTTAATGTCAACCAATGGCATAGATGACCTAGGGGATGGTCTCCATGTAGGCCTCTGCGGCGCTGGTGGTCCCATGCCTAGCGGCAACAGGTCCGGTCCATGTGTCGCGGTTATTGCTGGTGGAAAACTCTTTCTGGTAGACACTGGAACAAATGGCGCACGCAATATAAATAGAATGGGTTTGAGGACAGACGCTGTTGAAGGTGTGTTTCTAACCCACTTTCACTCCGACCACATAGACGGACTTGGCGAAACAGCCATGCTTCGCTGGATGGGGGGCAATTACACCGAACCTATGCCCGTCTATGGCCCTAAGGGCGTGGCTGAAGTCGTGGACGGCTTTAATCAAGCCTATAGTTCAGATGCGATCTATCGTACCGCACACCATGGCAGTGCCGTCGCATCGCCTGCTAGTAGTGGAATGACTGCTGTTACTTTTGAAATACCCCAAGATAACACCAGCTTAATGATCTACGATAAAGATGATTTAAACGTTGAGATGATTCGTGTCGACCATGCACCTATAGCGCCTGCTGTTGCCTATCTATTTACCTACAAAGGGCGAACCGCGTTAGTCTCGGGTGATACCATTAAATCGTCAAATATTGAGAAATTCTCACAAGGTATTGACCTGCTGGTGCATGAAGCTCTTTCGCCACAATTATTACAAATGATGAGTACTGGCGCGGAGAATGCAAATGCCGTGTCACGTGCGAAGATTTTCCATGACGTTCTTGATTATCATACCAGCCCAGTTGAGGCCGCAGAAATTGCTCGGGATGCTAACGTTGGACACCTCCTGTATTACCATGTCGTTCCTCCCCTTGATGTACCCGGCATGGATGCAATATGGCTCGATGGTGTCAATGACGTTTTTAGCAGCTATACCTTGGGTCAAGATGGGACGCTGTTCACCCTGCCCATCAATTCGAACAAGATCGTCAGGGTCCAA
>Ga0308010_1001796_pt1 | contig 11573 bp, 11 predicted proteins | sample Neamet129_FD_202368 | JGI IMG/M metagenome (GOLD analysis project Ga0308010, IMG submission 202368) | Marine microbial communities from water near the shore, Antarctic Ocean - #129 | ecosystem: Environmental > Aquatic > Marine > Unclassified | place: Southern Ocean | collected 2014-07-24 | reverse complement strand
TAGCAATAGCAATTAACCATGCTAAATGGGAAGCGGCGTCTAAATGGTGTCAACGACAAGGACTAAATTTTAGAATTGTTACTGAATCAGATATATTTCACCAAGGTAAGAAACATAGATAAGTAATAATAATGTATAAAACATGTGAATTGTGTGATAAAGAATTTACTTGTAACCCTGATACATCAGGATGGCATGTTTGTTGGTGTCATAAAGAACCTAGAGGTAAAATCAACTATGAATATAAAGATTGTATTTGTAGAGATTGTTTAAGAGAGACACATGACTAAAAAATTAGAAGAATTGTTCGACTTAGAAGATGAAGACAATCCGGTAGACGAACAACCAAAAGAGGCACTTACAATAACTCAACTTAACACTACATTAGATAGTGTTAGTAAGATTGATGCCGCATTGCCAACTGTAAGAGATTTAGAAACTACAGATGCTGAACTAGATGACATTGCCGAAACTGCTAGACAAACCTTTCAAGACTTAATGGACTTAGGAATGAATGTAGAGGCTAGATTTGCAGGAGAGATATTTAATAATGCAAGTAGAATGTTAGATACTGCATTGACTGCTAAAACTAGTAAAGTTAATAAAAAACTTAAAATGGTAGATTTACAAATTAAAAAAGCAACACTAGATCTTAAAAATAAACAAAATGCCCCTGATACTCCTGCAGACGGACAAGGAATGGTAGTAGATCGTAATACTCTTCTTAACGAAATTCTAGGCAAAAATGTATAAATACACTATAATATAGGATGACAATTATGAAACCTTTCAAACATTACTTAACAGAAAGTGAAAGAACTTATAACTTTAGAATCAAAATAGCCAATATGATTGAAGATGAAGTTATGGATAAACTAGAGGATGCACTTGGTAAATTCGAGTTAAAAAGTCTTAGTAAGCCTAAGAAAACTCCTATTCAAGAACACCCAATGGACTTTCAAACGTTAACTAATTCAGAAGTTTATATGATGGATGCAGAGATGGGTTATCCAGTTACTGCAAACACATTATACGAATATCTTAAACATGCAATCGGTATTGCTCCAAATGAGATAGTTGTAATTAATAAAGATCATCCAGAAGAAATTGCTAGAGAAGAAGCTGTCAAAGAAGAAGGTGAAATATATTCTGCAAAGTTAGATGACGCAGAATACAAAGACCAAAAAGAAATAAAAGTCGACAGTCTTTACGGCGACAAATATAACGAGAACATGTTAAAAACTATCGAAACTCGTAAATACGAATTTGCAAAAGAAGGAAAATAAAATGCATATGATTGATGTAATGAAAAAACTATCTGAAATAGCAGAGAATTACGATAACGAAGATATACAAGCAGGCATTGTTGCCGCAGGTAAAACTCATAGTGTAGTTGCTGAAGAAACTGTTCAAGAAGGCGCAGTAAAAGACATGATGCAGGATGTTGAAGAAGGCATGACTAAAGCAGAATTTGAGAAAAAATATCCAGGTCAAGACTATGATGCTATCAAAAAAGACATCGAAGAAAAGATGGATGAAAGCAAAGAAGCAAATGTTGAAGAAGTGCATGAAGATGTAGAATCTGATGAAACAGAATTAGATCGTATGCTTTATTTAGGTGGTGTTATGGGTTCAAGTAGTAACAACATTATGATTAAAGAAAATATTGAAGAAGCAAGTATAGAAGAAGCAGCTCAGGATGGTGTTGTTGAAATTGGCTATGATGCAAATAGCACAACATTCAAAACACCATATGGTGAAGTAACTGCTAATTATTCTTCTAATTCAAGAGCATATGATGATTTTGATGCAGATAATAACCAATTAGGTGACGTTCTTAATAACATGGACCAACACCCATCCTTCGATATGAGTGATGGAATAAATCATGATAATGTTGAGGATTACATAACAATGTCCGTGAAAAAAATGTCTTCAATGGACGAAGCAGATGTACAAGAAGCAGATGTACAAGATACTGCTTCAAGAATAATGTCAGAAGTTAGTCTCGATGAAGAAGAATTAGATGAAGGCACGGACAGAATTACAGACCCAGAAGAGCTTAATCTTTACAGTGATGAAGAAATAAAAGCCGCTAAGTCAACGAGTGCAGAAGAACTTAAAGATGAATTACTTACTAATATCGGTTATTTGATGGATCAATCTAAGGATCCAGACGATGGTGAAGGCCAGGTTAATGATTACATTGCAGATCACATGGGCGGTTTCTATGCCAATATGCATTTGATGGCCGACGATGCAACATTAAGTTGTTATGAAACAATGAGAGACATGCTGAATGCAGACCCAGATGCATTATATCAAGCAGGTAAAAAATGTCTTAAAATCTTAGGTGCTGAAGCATCAGTCGAAGAAGGCGCAGTTGAAGAAGCAAGTGTAGAAGTTCCAGTACAAGAACTACAGGACATATTACAATTAGCAGGATTTGAAAACTATGCAGAAAAGATTGAAGAATATGCTAACGAGCCTGACGAAGAATACGGAGATGCACAAGAACAAATGGTTGGATTAAGTGGAGGACTAAACGGTCCCAAGACACATTATCCAGCAGCCGCAGGTGGAGACAATCCAATGGCTGTTAAAGCATTAAAAGTTACAGATGATGTGTACGAAGGTTTCTATAGCAAATACGACAAATTTGTAAAAGAATTTAACGAAGAAAACAAATAATCAAAACATAACTTAATAGCACCTTAATGGTGCTATTCTTACGATTGACGACTAAATACTATGTGCTCATCAAAGTGTGAGACTTATGGAGACTAAACTCTGTAGACCTAGGACGTCGTAAACTCTAAAAAGGAGAAAACAAAATGGCTTTAAGAAAAATTCGTGGTAAGGTTATTAATCAAGCAATCGCATCACACACAGGAAAAGACGGAGACTTGTTCTTCGATGATTCAACAAACAGTTTTAAAATTTCAGACGGAGCAACAGCCGGTGGTGTTAGCATCATCAACAGTCCAACTGGAATAATGGGTGCAAGTTTAACTGCTAAGGTACAGTTAGCAAATGGTTTTAATGATGGACTAACTGCAAATACACATGTGTTAACCGCGGCTAATGGTAATGCTGTAACAGCGACTTTGCCAACAGCGGCTAATTCATCATTAGGTGATGTTATCATCATTGAGTATCATGTAAAAGGAAGTAATGGTCAAACTATGAAGATTGGTACTGCTGGTGAGTTTTATATGCCTAAATCAGCAATATACAAACCAGTTGGTGCAACAAGTAGTTTAGTAGGATTAAACTATGCAGTTGATATTGCTGATGGTACAGCTGATGACTTTGCTAATTTAGTTGGTTTAAATAATGCAGGCCCAGGAGTTGGTAGTTATGTAATTTGTACTTTTAACGGCTCAGTATGGAGATTAGAAGCAAGATTAACAAGTTCAGGTACTTCTGTCGTTAACGGCACATCAGTATTTGCACAATCATAAGATACATTAATCTTAAAAAATACTTTATTAAACGGTGTCTATGTTTTAGACACCGTTTTATATTTAAACAGAGCAAGGAACAGAAAATGGCTATAATTGAATGGGTAAAAGCAAGAACAACAGAACGAACTTCATGGGATGGAGCAGTAATAATTGCAATTAGTGCAGTAGCATTAATGGCTAGTCCAATTATTAAATGGATTGCTATCGCAGGACTAGCATATGGTATCTTTAGTATCTATAAGAAAGAAGACTAGAATCAACTACAATAAGTACTAGTATGAGCAAAAGTTTAGATGGCGTATTAATTAAAAAGGCCCACCAAAAAGAATCATTTACAAATGATGAGATACTAGAGTTTGCAAAGTGTGTAGACTCTGCAACTGGTCCTTTATATTTTCTAAAAAATCACTTTCATATTCAACATCCAGTTCAAGGTCAAATAAAATACGACCCATACGAGTATCAGCAAAAATTATTAGATACTTATCACAACTACAGATTTAACATTAATATGTTGCCTAGGCAAACAGGCAAAACTACAACTGCGGCTGGATACTTATTATGGAGGGCTATGTTTGTTCCTGATAGTATTATCCTTATTGCGGCACATAAGTACGCAGGTGCACAAGAGATTATGCAACGTATACGTTATGCATACGAGTTATGTCCTAACTCTATTCGAGCAGGAGTTATTAGTTATAATAAAGGTAGTATCGAATTTGAAAACGGAAGTCGTATTATAGCACAAGCAACTACTGAGAATACAGGAAGAGGTTTAAGTATATCATTGTTGTACAGTGATGAGTTTGCATTTGTTCGTCCTACTATTGCTAAAGAATTCTGGACTAGTATTTCTCCTACTCTAGCAACAGGTGGTAGTGCTATTATTACAAGCACACCTAACAGTGATGAAGATCAATTTGCTATTATTTGGAGAGATGCAAATAAGAATTTTGACGAACACGGACACGAACTGCCAGGTGCAGTTGGAGTAAACGGATTTAAAGCATACCGTAGTTATTGGCACGAACATCCAGATAGAGACGAACAATGGAAAAAAGACGAACTAGGTCGTATTGGAGAAGAACGGTTTAGACGTGAACATGATTGTGAATTCATTATTAATGATGAAACTCTTGTTGATAGTTTAGTTCTGACAGGTATGCGAGGAGAAGATCCTATTAGCAAACAAGGAACTGTTAGATGGTATGCGAATCCTAAACAAGGAATGACATACTTAGTAGCACTAGATCCTAGTCTCGGAACAGGTGGGGATCCAGCAGCCATACAGGTACTAGAGGTTCCTAGTATGATACAAGTTGCAGAATGGAGACATAATAAAACTCCTATACCTCAACAAATACAGATAATGCGACAAATTATAACATTTATTGTAGAAGATACGCAAGATGCTAACAGTGTATACTATAGTGTTGAGAATAATAGTATAGGAGAAGCGGCATTAGTAACTATTGCAGAAATAGGAGAAGAAGCAATTCCTGGAGTATTTTTAAGTGAAACTAGAACACATGGCAATAGTAAACAGTTTCGTAAAGGATTTAACACTACACAAAGAAGTAAAATAACTGCATGTAGTAAACTAAAAACATTAGTTGAAAGTAGTAGATTAAAAGTTAACAGTAAGTTATTAGTTAGCGAACTTAAATGCTTTGTTGCTAGTGGAGGTAGTTATGCAGCCAAAACAGGAGAAACAGACGACTTAGTTATGAGTCTTATACTTTCTTTAAGAATGGCTAACGAACTAAAGAACTATCTCCCTGAATTAGATACACAAATGAGCGACGGAAGTGACTACGATATGCAACCAATGCCATTTGTAATAATGTAAAATGTAATAAATACAGTATCATGATAGACTCAACATCACAAGACTTATTCAGTAAGTTAAAAGGACAATTTAAGAACTTAACCCTAGGAAGAGAAGACGGGTCGCAGACACTAGTGCCTGGCGAAGCAGTTTTCTTTGAGTTTGATTTTAGTGCCGAAGGAGAAAGACTAGGCAGTGTAGTAGTTAGTATAGTTGATACTGGCATACTAAAGGTTTACTTCTCTAACGATATAACTGACAATGTTAATATAAAACTTAAAAACAAATGGTATGATTTCTTAAAAGGACTAAGTAAATTCTCTGCTCGTAATATGCTTAATTATCAAACAAAGAATATTTCCAAAGCAAGACTAGATAAAAAAGATTTTGCGTTTCTATCAAAACAGAATAAAACAGAGGAAGAACTTACCATGGAAAGCAAATTATACGGAAGTAAGCAAAAAAGTTACCAGAATCTTAATGATGCAAAACTAATTGTACAACACAACAAAACAGTTGATGAAGATAAGATGGGTGCTAGAAGCAGAAACATAAAAACAATTTACATTGAAAATTCTCAAGGAGAACGATTTAAGTTTGAGAATAACTACTTACCAGGCGCAAGAGCAATGGCAAGACATGTAAGTAATGGTGGATATCCTAGAGACGAACACGGACAACATATTAGTGAAATTATGTCTGAGATGGCACAACTTAAAACGTTTGTTAGAGGTGTTAAAAGTCAAAGTTATGTAAACGAAGATGCACAAGATATAATTGAAAAAGCAACAGGCAGATATTACGGACTTAAGAATACACTAGAGGCAGTAAGTAAACAAAAAGGATATGTTAATTATTTTGAAGCATATAAACCATCAGACATTGAAGTTTCAGAAGATGATATAAATGATCTTAAAGCAAAATTAACTAGAAATGTATTTGATGAAAAACTAGCAGATAGTTTAAGCGTAGTGGGGAAAGCAATGAAAATTACAGAAAAGAAACAAGGCGAGTTCTTCGACTATGGTAAATGGATGAGAAGTGCAGAGAGTGCTGGAGCAGAAGTTATCGGTGATGTAAAGAGTGCAACTGCAATGAAAGACGGCGAAGAGATTGGTAGTTGGAGTCAAGATGCACAAGACCTAGAAGCAAAATATGGTAGTGATGTTAAGGAACCTGGGTACGGTGAAGTTAACATGGGTATGGGAGACAGGAGTGAAACTCCAGAACGACCATTTGATTTACCTGAAAAACTAGAATTAGCACCTGGTGAAAACATTCTAAAAAATGTAAAATACAGAAGTAGCAACGACTTACTTAACTTAATATTAGTTGATATTGGTGAGAGAGCAATAGATGACGGTGTAAAAACTTTTGCTGAAGTAATGGCAGAAAAGATTGGAAGCATAGGAAGTGTTTTTGGACAACAAGAAGAAGATCCAGAATTTCAAGCAAACAAAGGCAAGGCAGTAAAACTTGCAGGTATGTATATTAAACAAATGAAAGATAAAAAAGAATCTTTAGAGAATAACGTATTAACTACTGTAGAAAATACAAGTGGCGAACGTCATGTAGTTGAAGTTCCGATGGACCATTTTAAAGTTTACGAGAGTTCGATAGATAGACTTGTTGAAGGTACTTGGAATTTACCAGGTGACGAAGACACCGCACAAAAAGTAATAGACTTAATGCAAAAACCTATACCATTAGGTGATGGCGGTGAAGGTGCAACAGGTGCAATTGGTTTTGCTTTTGGTGATGATATGTTGTTCGATGAACTAGGAGATGCAGGAGATAAAGATCCAACTGCAGATGCTAGACCAATAATATTAAATTGGATAGAAAGTTCAATAGATAATTTTGCAGATTCAGAGTATGCTACGTATTTAGATATGATATTCGATGAGTTAACATATGGACAAGATAGTGCAATGAGTCCAGCACAAGGGGAACTACCATTAGATGTTCCAATGGATAATAAAAATGTAAAACAATCTAACCCTGATAATTATAAACCTTTTAAAAAAGAAGGTGTAGTACAAGAAGGTTTTGTTAGTGAAGAAGAAAAACTTGTACATCAAATGGCACAAGAAGATAATGCATTCGATGTAATATATAAGGCATCTGGCAACGACGACCAAGTTGGAAAATACATACAAGAACAAATGGAAGAAGTTGCACAGAATCAATTCGGTGGTGTTATTGGCGAAAATATAGAAGCAATCATTGATGAAATTATTGAAGACCATTATGAGATCGATGAGTCAATCGAAGAAGGACATATGAAAGACTACATGGATTACAAATGTAAAGATTGTGGAGATACAATGCATAGTCCTACTACAAACTGTCCGCACAATGTTGATGATGAAAGTGGCGATTGGTGGATAGATAAAAACGGAAATGGCGTAAAAGATATGAACGAGACCGACGTCGAAGAAGCAGACGTCGAAGAAGGAAATAAATTCACTGGTGAACTCGAAGATGCAAGAGACGAAGGCAAAGATGAATTTGAAGTTGATGGCAAAAAATTTAAAGTTCAAAAAGAAGATGTGTCTCAGGAAGCAGTTGACCAAGAACTTCAAAAACTTAAAGAGATGGCAGGAATAGGTTCAGGAGCAAAAAGTAACTTTGGAATTTATCCAGGCGAAGAAGGATACAGAATTACCCCAAGAAGTTTAGTGGCAAGAGAAATAAACAAATTAAGAGACATAGAAAACAACAAATAAGTTAATAATTGCAAAATCAATCAAGTAGCATCACTTTTAGGTGCTACTCTTTGCCACTTCAATAAATAAACATGAGCAATGCTAACACGGAATATTTATTCCGACCCCCCAACCTTAAGGAAAATAAAATGAAAAAACTAGCAATCAGTGCAGTGGCCACTGCACTATTAAGTACTTCTGCATTAGCAGAAGTATCAATCTCTGGAACTACAGAGTTCTACTACAAGAGTGTCGACTCAGAAATTACTGCTAACAACGGTACTTCAATGGGAAACTCCGACAACGAAATTAAATTTACTTTTTCAAATAAAACAGACACAGGCTTAGAATATGGATATGTTGCTGAATTAACAACAGTCGGTGATTCAACTACAACTGTTGACGAATCATCTTTATATATCTCAGGCAGTATGGGTAAAATCATACTAGGTGGAAATGACGCAGTAACTGATAACTTTGGTATTGGTGAAGCAGACATAATGTCTGAAGAAGTAGGCGGTACATACACTAGTGCTACTATACAAACAAATGCAGGCGAAAAGACATATGGTGCAGATTTAACTAAAGCATCTTATATTTCTCCAGTAGTTGGTGGTTTTCAAGCAGGTGTAAGTTATATGGATTCAGGTGCTGCAGGTACAACTGATTCAACATCATTTGGTGCAAGTTATACAATTGATGCATTAAAAGTAGCATATACTAATGGAATGCAAGAAGTTGCTAGTGCAATCGACAACGAGTCACAGAACATTGGTGCTAAATTGTCATTAGGTAAAACTACATTAATTGCGGCTATGAGTAAAGTCGAAGGTGCTGATGAAGATATTGATACAATAGGTGCAGGAGTAAGTTATAAACTTACTGCTACAACAACTATTGCAGTATCAACAATGGAATCAGAAGATGCATTAGATGTTTCTGGAACTGAAAAAGAAAACCTAAAGCAACACATGCTAGAAGTTAAAAGAAATATTGCTCCAGGATTAAACTTATTTGTAAACTATACAGACTACGAATATAAGAACGGTGGCGAAGCATCAACAGACGATGATGGTTCAGTAATACAGATGAAAGTGGCTGCTTCATTCTAAAAAATCATTTACCCAAGTGATAGACAAAATAGCATCTTCGGATGCTATTTTTTTTAAGTCAAAAAAGATGAATTTTTTTATTGACATACTAAATACAATATCGTATACTATATAAACAGTGTGTATACGTTATAGGCACATAAAACAAAAACAAAACAGGCTACTAGGCACATAGGAGAAATACAATGGCATCTTTAGCAGAAATTAGAGCAAAACTTAAATCCCAAGAAACTCGTTCAGAGAATAGAACAGGCGGCGGCGACAACGCAATTTACCCACATTGGAATATACCAGAAGGCAGTACAACTGTACTACGTTTCCTTCCGGATGCAGATCCCAGCAACACATTCTTTTGGATGGAAAGACTAATGATTAGACTTCCATTCCCAGGTGTTAAAGGAGACATGAATAGCAAACCAGTTGTTGTTCAAGTACCTTGCGTAGAGATGTGGAACGAAACTTGTCCAGTACTTTCAGAAGTACGTGGTTGGTTCTCTGACAAATCTCTTGAAGACATGGGTCGTAAATATTGGAAGAAGAGAAGTTATATCTTCCAAGGGTTTGTAACTGAAAACCCATTAGTAGATGACAATACACCTGAGAATCCAATTCGCAGATTTGTTATCTCTCCAAGTATCTTTAACTTAATTAAAGATGCATTAATGGATCCAGATATTCAGGAACTTCCAACTGATTCTAGCAAAGGATTAGACTTCCGTATTACTAAAACTACAAAAGGTCAGTATGCTGATTATAGTACTAGTAAGTGGTCTAGGAAAGAAACTGCATTAACTGAAGCACAAAATGCGGCAGTTGAGAGTTTTGGATTACATAACTTAGGAGACTTTCTTCCTAAGAAACCAACAGAAGTTGAACTTGCAGTAATAAAAGAGATGTTTGAAGCAAGTGTAGATGGACAACCATATGATGTTGAGAAGTTTGGGCAATACTATAGACCATATGGTATTCAAGCACCTGAAGGAACTAAAGCACCTGCTCTAGTAGCAGTAGCGGCTCCAATAGCAACATCTACTCCAGTAGTAGAAACTGCACCAGCACCAGTAGCAACTCCACAAGAGATGGGAGCAACACCAACTGCTCCTACTCCGATAGCGACACCTGCACCCGAAGGAAATAATAAGAGTGCAGAAGACATTCTTGCAATGATACGCAGTCGACAAGCAAACTAAAATATAAAGAGGGCGGCAGCAATGTCGCCCCTAATTCTTTTAAAAAGGTTAAGATAAATGCTTTTTCATCTTGAATTTGAGAATTCTAATGATATACTATCGTTTGAATCAGATACAAATAGTGATATTTTGACCTATTATGTTGACAATCTCAATAAACAAGATCGAAATAAATTTAAATCTAATAAAACGTTTACGAATCAAAATTTAACGCCTCTTATAAATGAAATAAATGAATATTTTGAATATTATACAGATTGCAAATTTGACGTATACGAAGATTATGACTATTTCAATCAGCATGTGTTAAACAAGTTACATGCTGATTGGACCCACTCACAATATAATATTAAGGTAGACGTAAAAAGTAAAGGGTTGCTGGATTATTATTCTGACGATAGTCTATTTCCAAATTGGAATGATGTTTTATACAAAATTGGAAAAGAAGAACATTACAACAGTCTAAATACTAGAATACACAAGTTAGAAAATCAAGTTAATAACATACGTTACAACACAGACGACAACTATTTGCACATGGATATGCACATGGATAATCCGTTTTCTAAGGATAGATGTACAAATGACATTTGTAATTTTAAACTAGCATTTAACCATTTAGGCAGAACATTATACAACAAATTTAATACATTGGATGATACTTTACAAGCCAATGATGAGAATACATTTAATGAATTACTTGGATGTGTTGAAATTAGTTTATGCAGACCGCAAACTATTCCTCTTAGTAAGGAATATATTGAATGGTGCAACAAACTAAACAAAATACCAAGCGGAGATTTTTTAAATATTGGCAACCTAATAGATTATAAAAATAAATTAACAGAATATAAGCAAATAGTGTATAATAATAAGAGTAATAGTTTTACAATTAAAATAGAGGAAAAGTAACATGGGAAGACCATTTGACGTAAGCAAATTTAGAAAAGATGTAACAAAGTCTATCGAAGGACTTAGTGTAGGATTTCATGATCCGACAGATTGGATTAGTACAGGCAGTTATGCACTTAACTATCTTGTTAGTGGTGATTTCCATAAAGGTGTACCAATGGGAAAAGTAACAGTATTTGCTGGTGAATCTGGTGCAGGCAAGAGTTACTTTGCAAGTGCTAATATTGTTAGAAATGCACAAGAGCAAGGTATATTTGTAGTATTAATTGACTCAGAGAATGCATTAGATGAAGCATGGCTGAAAGCACTTAATGTCGACACAGATGATAGTAAGTTACTTAAATTAAGTATGAGCA
>Ga0308010_1001795_pt1 | contig 11574 bp, 15 predicted proteins | sample Neamet129_FD_202368 | JGI IMG/M metagenome (GOLD analysis project Ga0308010, IMG submission 202368) | Marine microbial communities from water near the shore, Antarctic Ocean - #129 | ecosystem: Environmental > Aquatic > Marine > Unclassified | place: Southern Ocean | collected 2014-07-24 | reverse complement strand
ATTTCTTAAGCACAGATGATTTATTAGCTGATGCTTTAGATGAAGACGAAGATGAGAGATGGAGAACAGAGTTAGATGATAACAAATTCTTCTTTGGTGATTTACTTGGTGACATATTAGAACAATTAAATTTAGCTTTAGCAAAACAACTGAGAAGTGATTTTGATAAAAAGAAAAGACTACAGGAAGGAGTGGGTTATGATGAAACTACAGGCACAAGACTCAGCATCGAAGATGGTAGATGGACGTTGTCAAGAAGAGACCTGGAAACAGATCAGTATTTTAACCTGGAGTTAGATCAGAATAATGGGTATATTATCGACTGGATACAACAAGATTTTGAATGGTATGACTATCGCCTTGGTGATGGGGATAATGTCATTCACATCCGTCAACGCGAGTAACGGAGTATGGATAAAAGTTAACGGTGCTGGAGCTGATATAAATATTACTCAAGATGGTAATAATAATACAGTAGGTGGTAGTGGTACTCAAACATTCACAGTGAATGGTGTAAGTAATAAGTTAGTTGTTATACAAACAGGGGCGAATAACCACGTAGGAAATGTAACTAATATGGGTGGTGTTAATTGGGGAACTATGACTGGTGCAGGTGGTGATATATATGGTGACAATAACGAATTTAAGATTGAGCAATATAATACTACGGGAACAGATCAGAATAAAGTAGGAATACATAATTATAATCAAGATGGTAATAGTGTTCACATATGTCAAGGTAAGTCATTTAGTGATAATTCATCTGCAAACTGCAACACTTCAACTGCAGAGTATGGTGGACATACGGTTGTTTTAGATTTACATGGTAATAATAATAGTGTGAAGATAAGCCAAGAGACTGGAACAGCAAATGCTGACCATTTAATAAGAGCATATTTTTATAATGGTGATAACAATAGTACATTTATGAAACAATTAGGTAATGGAAATAAGACTGCATATATAACAGTTAGAACAGATGGTGGTCAACAAAGTATTATACAAACGGGTGATGGTGATCATACCGCAACAGTAGATTTAACAGGAAGTTATAAGACAGATTTAAGTTTAACTCAACAAGGTGGTACTGACCAGAGTTATTCATTGACACAAAATTGTCAAACGTCGGGTGGGTGTTCAGTCACGTTGACACAAGGAAATTAATTATGAGTTTATGGATTGAAGATAGTTGCATCAACTGTGATGTATGTGTACCTGAGTGCCCTAACGAAGCAATATATTTCGGCGGGGATTATAAGATAGGTGATCCAAAATATAGCGAGATATATGTTATTGATGGTGATCTTTGTACTGAGTGTGTAGGCCATTTTGATACACCTCAATGTGTAGAAGTATGTCCGGTAGATGTTTGTTTGCCAGACCTGAATAGAGTCGAGACGGAAGAACAGTTACTAGCTAAGATTAATCATGATCTAGTTAGAAGATTTTAACTACTAGGAGATATAATGCAAGAAGGACCTAAAGTAACAACACCATCAGCGGATCCGGAGAATTTAGAAGAAGTTAATAAACACGATGCATTTATGAAAGATGCATATCAGAAAGAAATGGGAGATACATTTGAATCATTTAGTGATGGAGTAGTTACAGGAGAACAAAGAATTGGATCGATGCATCCGTTTGATCCTACACTACCCTGGCCAGATAGAGATTTAGGAGAGTAATTATGTTTGAAGATACACTATGGATTTACACAAGTATTGCTGGAGCTATGTTAGGTGCAGCTTCATTGATGTATATCAAAGACACACGTGTAGGTCTATGGGCTTACGCAAAGATAGATTCTACAGTAGATTATTTTAGAGACAAGTACGGATGGACTTGGTTAAACCAAGACGCTGATGCCTGGAAGAAAGTTAACCCGCAAATCTCAAAGAAGCTCCAAGAGTTAGAAGTGAGACTTGCCGATCTAGAGGAGAAAGTATAATGGGAAGTAATTTAGGATTAATAGGTATAGGATTAGTTGCTATATTCACGACAGGAATGATTAAAATTGTGGCAGTTGTTGCAATAGCTTGGGGTGGATACAAAGCTTATAAAGATTGGGGAGCGCAGTAATGAGTATATGGCACATGGATGTAAAAACAAGGAGTGTATTATTTGCACATCTTGCCGCCGATGCATACGGCGTAGAGAAAGTCGTGAAGAAAATTGCAAAGGAACACGGCTTTACTAAGTGTAAATTTTATGACAATGGTGGAGCTCAAGCATATAGATTTGAATCTCCTACTGATGTTGTTATAGCTTGTCGTGGTACACAGCCTTCTGAGTTTAATGATCTCAAGGCTGATCTAAAAGCATTTCCTGTGCCAGCAGAAACAACGTCTAGAGTTCATAGAGGCTTTAAGAATGAAGTCGATGAACTCTGGCCAATGGTTAGACCTGATGTGGAGAAGGTTACAAAGAACTTATGGTTCTGTGGTCATTCATTAGGTGCAGCAATGGCAACTATTATGGCAGCAAGATGTTCATATAGTTATGACATGCCTAATCCAGTACAGTTATATACATTTGGTTCACCTCGTGTTGGTTGGCATAAGTATGTCAAAGGTATGAAAGTAGACCACATTAGATGGCAGAATAACAATGATATTGTTACTAGAGTGCCATTAATGATCATGGGATACAAACATCATGGTCATTTAATGTATATAAGACATGATGGTTCTATTGATGATGACGGTAAATGGTCACCAATTAGTAGATTTATTGATCGTATGAAGGGTATGTTAGGTGGTTTAATACAATTAAAAGTAGATAATTTCTCTGATCATGCTATGGCAGAGTATATTCCACATCTTGAAAGTTGGAAAGAAAAAGATGTATAAATATATTAAAGCAATAACGTATATCACGGAGATATAATGGCTGAGACAGGACTACGTGATTTAGAGTTACGAATTGAACGCATGCATAACGCGTTGACGAGACAGGAAGAAGAGTTACAATCATGGAGACATAAGTCTGCAAGGTTACCAAACTGGATAAGGAATGGTGGTATAACAATGTTCCTTGCACTTTTTGCACAGTCAATGACTGCAGTGTGGTGGGCATCTGAGATAACTAATACTCAAGAGAATATGCTCAATGACGTTAAAGTAAACACAGAATATAGGATAGCATCTACCGAACGGTATAATGAGATCATGATAGAGTTAGTAAGAATCCAAGTAATGATGGACAACCATTTTAATAGAGATACAAACAAGGAATAATATGAAATCACTCAAACAAATTAGAGAAGCATCAGGTGGTAAGGAAGCTTACCAAAAATTCTTCAATTCTCTTCTTAAGAAATTTGGAGTAAAGTCACCGGCTGAATTAGACGATGACAAGAAAAAAGAATTCTATGATGCAATCGATAAAGGTTGGGATGGCGATAACGAAAAGCCTGAAAAGAATGAAAGATATGGTGATCCTGATAACTTAGATCCGGATACTACTACTGATCCTGATGAAGAAGAAATTAATGCAGCATATAAAATGAATGCGCATAAAGATAAAGATGGTAATAAGATGCATGCTTCTTATAGTGGAATGAATGCTGGTAAGGTTGGCATTAAGTCTGCATATCATAAAGAATCAGTTGATGAAGCTAAGAAACTTAAAGGTGGAAAAGGTAAAGCTGAAATTGATATCAATTGGGATGGCAATAATAAAGATGCTAAATTCGCACAAACTAAATACAAAATTAAACTTAAACAAACAAGAGATGGTGCAATCCTTACAGGTGATAAGCAAAAGATTTTAGCTTACCTACAAGGGCAAGACTACGATATGGATGCTGAAGATATTGAAGATTTATATCCTGAGTTAATGGAGGATCGCTCCCCAAAACCTTTAAGCATTATTCGAGCGAATAAAATTTCGAGTGATGCTGTAATTGAAAAGATGGCTATGTGCGAGCAGTGTGGTAAGATGCATGAAGAAGGTGCTTGTATGGAGACTGATATTACAGGTGACATGGATCCTGAAACTAAAGGTATGAAAGAAAGAGCTAAAGGTACTGCATCTCCTAAAGAGTTAGCCAAGCAAAAAGATATGATGGCAAAGATGAAGAAGAGACAAAGCCGTCGTGAAGAAGCTGATATTAATGAGATGAACTTTGACAAGATGTTAGGTATCAAAGGTAAGAAGAAAAACACAGCACCTAAAGATACTGAAGATGCATGGGATAAGTACAAGAGGTTATCGAAGAATCCTGACGGTTCTAAGAAGTTAACTGCAACTCAACAAGCTAAAGTTCATAGGATTGCTGATAAGTTTAGAGGTAACATGCAAGGTGCTATGAAAGAAATCGAAAGGTTATCTTTCTTTGCTCAAGGTATTAAAGATGATCCTTATGTATTAGATGTTCTTAGACGTTATAACGAAGATGTTAACGAAGATGTTAATGAAGCTAATCGTTTTTCAAAGAAATTAAAAGGTGCTGCTAAAGATCTTTTTGCTCTTTCATGGAAAGCTGGTGGTAAATCTAAAGCATATGGTGATAAAGAATGGGACGCTGCAGTAGATAAAATGGCTGCTAAATACCGTGATGATAACCATGTAAGAATATCAGATAAAGATATCGCTGCAGTAAAGCAAGCTATCAAACATGAAAGTGTTAGTGAAGCTGTTGATGTAGATCGTAGAACGGTTGGCTTTAAAGCTGCAATGATACGATCTGAAAAAGCTAAAAAGGTTCGTGAGAAATCTAAAGCTAAAAAAGCTGCAAAGAAAGACCAAGCTGAACTTGATGCAAGATATGATTACGATGGTGAAGTAGATAATATCATGGCAGCGGCAAGCAAGGTAATGATGGGAACTCAAACAGAGACTGCTGCAAATTCTGTAGCTTCTGGTAATGTTGATATGAATCCTACCGGTAAGAAGAAAAAGAAAGATGATATAATGGCACGTAGGAGCTACTAATGAATAACTTTAAGATGTGGGAAATGGATTGTTGGGACGGTTATAAGAAGGCTGGCACTAAGAAAGGTAAAGGTGGCAAGCGAGTTAATAACTGTGTCAAAGAAGATGATATTGTACCACCAGGATTTCATAAGATGCCTGATGGTTCTATCATGCCTGACGATGAAATGGATGACGATGAGCTTAAAGAATTAGGGCCTGCTGCAATGAAACGTGCTAAGGCTAGAAAGGCATCGCTTGATAAAGCAATGAAGAAGTATGGTGATGCTACTAAAATGGGAATGAATCCTGCTGATGTTAATCAAAGAAGGAACAAACCTACATTAAAGAAAAGATAATTCTTGCCCTTATTATTATGGCAATAGCACTTCCAGCATCAACACATATCAATGTAGTAGCAACTACATTTGATCATATAGCCAAGACAAATCTAGGATCAATCAGAACTGGATCTTATTTGTCTCAGGCATCTATGTTAGTGTATGATGATATCTTAAGATTCCAAAACTCAACTCCTAAAGTAGATGTAATAGATAACCTAACGCCTACACAAAAGAAGGCAGTGTATCAAGGTATCAAACAAATATATCAACCAATGTATGGTGTTAGTGGTAGTCAATACTATGACGAAACATATTTTAATCTTTTAAAAGGATATGTTGGTTCATACTTCTACAAAGAATACGATTGGTTTAATACTGATCAGTCATTAAACATTCTTGAATTTGCTGCATTGAATATTGGTAATGCATTGTATCAGTTTATAGATGCAGTAGCTACCGATGAAACAATAACTGAAGCATATAACGACTATGCTGAACAAGCCATGGGTACATATAGAGCTTACCAACAAGACAATGCTAACGATGCTTTTGTTGTTAGAGATGAATTAAAAGATAAAAGACTTAAAATCCAATTATATGATGATCCTGATTCAAGTGGTAATGCCGCTGCAGGAGGTATTGTTTATGCTGGATTTGATCCCGAAGGGGAATTAGTTGTTTGGGATAGTGAATCATATCCTAGTATTGGAACCACCGCTGATATAACTAAATTTGTTTATAATGCATTTGAAGGTAATACCCTTTGGTTCATGGATGAATTGGTTGGAATAGAATCAGATTGGAGAGCAAAAGCTTCTCCTGGAATTGAAGGGAATACTGCTTATAGCTATGTACAATTTACTGAGGACAGTGTTGATACTGCCGTAAATAGATACATTGGCCATTTAGAAAGATTCAATGAACGATCACTTACTCGTGATTGGGAACCGTATACTATTAAACGTGGTGAAATTCTAGATACTCCTGAATGGTTAACTACACTTAGAAATTCTACTGGGACTCATGAAGAAAAATTAGATGCATTAACATATGATGAAATGTTAGCTTTAGCATTTGTACATCTTCATGGTAAAAATTCAAAAGATTCTAATTTTGTATTGATGGCTGAAGGTAATATAGAAGCATCAAAAGATTTATATAAAAATAATCATCACACTAATCCAGATGCAGCAACATTAACTAGACTAGAAAGGTTTTTCCCTCATCGTAAACAAAATATTTATGCTGATACATTTATTTGTTCTCCTAGTTGTACTCCTGATGAACTTTGGATGAAAAAATGTTGTGTTCAAGATGAAACTGATCAAGAGAAAACTCCTGATGATGTTATTAGTGCTCTTAAGTCTAAGGTTACATTTAAAAATGGTGATCAATTATTCAGTTATTTAGATGCAGAGGCTGATCATTTTGAAAAAGTGTTCGGCCTAAATGTTGTTGATGTCACAGATGAAACTGCAAATGTGGCGGCAGGTGATCTTGGTGCATATTCATCATATTATTTTCCACTAAATGAGAAAGCTTTGTCAGCAGGCTCTAACTACAAAGTAATTAAACGCAGAACACTTGGCGTTGGTGGTTTTGGTAATAGGTCTGATTTTTATTTTTATAGGACTGGCGGTGCTGAGCTCACGATACAAGAGGAATGGTTACAAAGTCTTAAGACTGAATTAACTGATAATGCTGAGCATTATAACTGTGATGAATTATGCCAAACTATTGGTGCTTGGAATGTTGGTGGTCACCCAGTATATATCTTAGATTGGTTTGCTTTTACTGGTGATGATAATCTTTTATCAAGTAAAAGTGCATTTGATGTTGTAGCTGGTTTCTCAAGTGGTAATAGTGAGTATGTAGCATTTGGAGTATCATTTAATGATGTTAGAACACAATTTCGTACTGTAGCTCATGAAGTTGGTGGCCATGCTGGACATTCTGCAGGGTGGGGTTATGATGGATTATTAACTCCTGCTCAAGCAACAGCTTTAGATGCAGTTTTTACTAATTGGGAGGTTGATATGCTTGTAGATTTCGAGAACTTGAAAACAGCAGGCTCACTAACTACTTCCGATGCAAAAATAGATTGGTTGAATAGGTACATATTTTTCTTACCAATGGGAAATTTATCAGATCTTGAAAGCTTTAGATATAATCCAAGCAATATAGAGGATGAATTCTTAGCTAGAGTATATGCGATGATGGCATTGAATAAATGTATCACATTTACTGATGATATATGGCCTGTAATGAAAGCGGCTAATTCTGAGATTGGAAACATAATTCCTGAAGCTTTGGCGAAAGAGATAGATACAGAGATGAGAGAGAAGATGCTATTAAACTATCGGACTTATTCATAAATTCTGGCTGACGGAGTACCATAATTATATAAATAAGTCTATATAACAAGGAAACATCATGGCAAAACCTAATTCAAGATCGACATTGCAGGATTACTGCTTAAGAAATTTAGGCGCACCTGTAATTGAAATCAATGTAGATGAAGATCAACTAGAAGATCGTACAGATGACGCAATACAATTCTATCAAGAATTTAATTCTGATGCTGTAATACGTGAATACATAAAACACGAACTAACTTCAACTGATATAACAAATAGTTATATTACAGTTGCTGATAGTGTTACATCAGTTGTACGTTTGTTAAAGATTAATGCTACATCAGGTTCTACATTATTTGATATGGGTTACCATATGCGTATGAACGATATCTTTATGTTGCAAGGTTTAGGTACACAGATGACAGAGTTTACAATGGCACAACAGAAACTATCACTAGTTGACCATCTATTAAATAGCAGTGAACATATAAGATTCAGTAGACATATGAATAGAATACATATGGACGAAGGATTTGGTGGTTTAGTTGCTGGAAATTTTATTGTATTAGAAGTGTTTTCAGTTATAGCACCAGATAGTTTTACAGATGTATATAACGATCACTATTTAAAAAAGTATCTTACTGCATTAATTAAACGTCAATGGGGTGCAAACTTAATGAAGTTCCAGGACTTCCAGTTGCCGGGTGGAATAACTTTAAATGGCCGACAGATCTATGAAGATGCGATTGAGGAACTTCAAGGTTTAGAAGAAGAGGCTAGACTTATTTGGGCTATGCCAGACAACTTTTTAATGGGGTAATTAATGGCTACATCAGTTTATTTTTCGGGTGCTGTAAGATCTGAACAGGACCTGTATGAAGATCTTGTAACAGAAAGCATCAAAGTATTTGGACAGGACGTGATATATATTCCACGTACTCGTATATCAGAAGACGCTTTGCTCAACGAAGAGTGGAGTGAATTCACTCAAGCATTCCCAGTAGAAATGTTCTTAGAAAACGCTGAAGGTTTCGAAGGCGATGGTAACCTATTAGGTAAATTCGGTTTAGAGATTAGAGACCAAGCAAACTTTGTAGTAACTAAACGTCGGTGGGAACAAACAGTAGGTGTTAATATTAACACAGCTAGTATAGGATACACCGATAATAATAAACCTTCTGAAGGTGATTTGATTTATATGACAATGACTGAAAGATTATTCGAGATCAGATACGTAGAGCCTAAATCTCCATTCTATCAATTACAAAATCTTCCAACTTATCAAATGACTTGTGAGTTATTTGAATATAACGATCAACATTTCGATACTGGCTATGATGAGATTGATGCTATTGAATGGAAAAACGCTACATCATATAGTTATATTGTTGCTGCAGGAAGTACAGCATACCAACTTGGTGAACCAGTTAAACAATGGACAGGCTCTAATGATAGTGCTTCTCCGGCCGTAGCTATTAACATAGAGGGTTATGTAGCTGGTTGGGACGGTGATAACAATAGGATAACTATTATATCTCCACATCAAAGTACTAATGGTGATGGAACATTTATGACATTCTCTGTTCAGTCTGCTTCTACTAAGAAGTTAGTAGGTACATTATCTGGTGCATCTTTAAATATTGTAACAGATGAAACTACATCTATTACACAATATAACCAAGATGTATTTGCTGACAACGATGAATTCGAAGTTGCTGGTGATAGTGTTATAGACTTCACTGAAACTAATCCGTTTGGAGATCCATAATGTTTGCTAATCATTTTTATAACGAATCAACTAGACGAATGGTATCCGTGTTTGGATCTATCTTTAATGACTTAGAAGTTGTTAAAAAAGATTCAGCTGGAAAGATACTACAAAAAATTAAAGTACCTCTTGGTTATTCACCAAGAAGTAAAGTACTTGCACGTTTATCAGAACAAACAAGTGATCCGAAGATGGCAATTAAGTTGCCACGTATGTCATTTGAAATATCATCTATGGAATACGATGCTAATGCACGTGTATCTAAACATAAGAATTATACAAAGGTTGTTGTAGGTGATACAGTAAGCTTACATAAATTAGGTACTCCAGCTGTATACAAGGTTGGATTCGAATTAAATATTTTAGCTTCAACACAAGATGAAGGTCTACAGATGTTAGAACAGATACTTCCAATGTTTCAGCCTGAATACACAGTAACAATAAAAGATATTCCAGCAATGGATTTAACAACCGACACTCCTATTGTTTTAACAAGTGTTGATCTAAATGATGATTATGAGGGTGATTTAGTTACGAGGAGAGCTATTGTTTATACACTATCTTTTGAAACTCGTATTCGTTATTACAGAGGTCTTGGTAAGAGCAAACAAATTCTTCAAACAGAAGTTGATTATTCAAAGAATCCTAATCCTCTCCTTAGTAAATTTGAGACACAAAAAGTAGTTGGTACTACCACGAGCGATGGGGCTGGTGGATTCAAAGAACCATATACTGAAACACTTAACTTTTTTGACACCGACATATAGGAGATAATATGGCACATGAATTTCAAGCAAAATTAGTAAGAGTAGTTGATGGTGATACCATTGATGCAGATATAGAATTAGGATTTAATATATTCATGAGGGATCGCATCCGTTTAATGGGTATAGATACACCTGAGAGTAGAACAAGAAACCTACAAGAGAAATCTTGGGGTATGGCTTCTAAGCATAGATTAATAGAGCTTATGGCTGAAACAGATGGACACTTCGTTCTTCACACAGAAGAAATGAAAAAAGGAAAGTTTGGTAGAGTATTAGGTACTATTATGGTTAACGGCAAAGATGCTAACCAAGTACTAATAGATGAAAAACTTGCTATACCTTATCTTGGTGGTAATAAAGATGAGAGCCGTACGAAGTATGGTGTAGTAGACTTATGGAATACAGATTATGAAAACCCACAGGAACACGACGATGACCATGAACATGGCGACGAACCAGAAGGGATTGACTGGCACGCAGAGTAAAGTCGACTCGGACTACGAAAGAGTCCGAAGAGATTTATTTGACTTAGCGGGACAAGGTGACGAAGCTATAGAGCTTATGTTAGAACTTGCCCGTGAGTCAGAGCATCCAAGAGCATTCGAAGTTCTTGGTCAGTTGATCAAACAAAACGCTGAGATAGGCGAAAAGATTCTAAAACTCCACAAGACCAAGAAGGAAGTCGATAAAGAAGACGATACACCTGGTGCTCTTGCTGGACCAACTAACAACAATGTATTCATAGGCTCTACAGCTGAACTACAAAAAATGCTACGTGATGAGGAAGTAATTGAACAGGAGCCAGATTTATTTAAAGAATGAGTAGAGAAACTAACTACCTAGGCAATCCTAATGTAAGGGGTGCTGATGTAGAACATGCATGGACTAAGAAAGAACTAGTTGAATATAAGAAGTGTTTAGATTCACCTCAGTACTTTGCAAAGAAATATTGTAAGGTAATCCATTTAGATAAAGGTTTAATACCCTTTAAGCTATACCCGTATCAAGAGAAAATGTTTGAATCATTTCAAGAGCATCGATTCAATATCGTTCTGGCATGTCGTCAGAGTGGCAAATCCATCGCTGTTGTAGCTTATCTTCTATGGTATGTAATCTTTAAGGGTGAACAAGTTGTAGGTGTGTTAGCAAACAAGAATGCTATTGCAAGGGAAATGCTATCACGTATTACTCTTATGTTAGAGAACCTACCATTCTTTCTACAACCAGGGTGTACAACACTAAACAAAGGCTCTATTGGTTTCTCAAACAATAGTAGAATCATTGCTGCTGCCACATCCTCAAGCTCTATTCGTGGTATGTCACTTAACTTAGTATACCTTGACGAGTTCGCATTCGTTGATAACGCTACAGAATTCTATACATCAACCTATCCGGTTATATCATCTGGTAAAACATCTAAGATC
>Ga0308010_1001774_pt1 | contig 11638 bp, 7 predicted proteins | sample Neamet129_FD_202368 | JGI IMG/M metagenome (GOLD analysis project Ga0308010, IMG submission 202368) | Marine microbial communities from water near the shore, Antarctic Ocean - #129 | ecosystem: Environmental > Aquatic > Marine > Unclassified | place: Southern Ocean | collected 2014-07-24 | reverse complement strand
AAAAACTCCGGCAGGAATTCCTATTTTATTTGCTCTAAAGCCTTTTTCGTAATAGTATATAAAATCATTCGTAAGTTTATTTATACTTGATGTTGCGGTATTATCTATTGAAGCAACAAAGTTATCTCTGTAAGAATTGTTCCAATCTGAAATTACAGAATCCGTAAGCTCAGTCATTTTGTTTGAAAGAATTAATAAGTAAGCTAAATATTTACTGTTTTCAGAAGTATATTTTTCTAAAATTTCCGAATCATTTGTTCCTATTCCGTACAATAGATAGTCAATTGCAGGAAATCCTTGAGCTGCATAATCATTTGGATTTTCAATATCGGAGTCACTACTTAAAATATTAGCTTCTACTCTTTCGGTATCTACCGGGTAAACATTCATTCTAACTCCGAAATTAATTTCTTCTGCTTTCCCGATGTTAAACATTTCAATACGTTGCCATGATTTGTATGCATTAAACCAATTTTCTCTGACTAGATCTAGGGAAACTTGAGAGGAGTTAGTTGAAAAATCACTTATAGAATTTGAAAGACTAAATAGATCAGTCTGAAATTTTTGTTGAGCAGGAACTATTATGCTATCTGCCCAAAAAACAAGCATTGCTTCTCTATCAAATGAAGTTGGAGTAGTAGGGTTGTTTGTGTTTGAATTAGTATTGGTATTGGTATCGGGAGTTGGGGGATTATTATTAGAAGATATAGGTTCTATTACTGTTGGTTCAGTTTCATAAATTTCTTCTGTAGAACATGAAAAATAAACAGTTATAATTAGTAAAATAAATAAAGTCTTTCTCAAAATAATAAAAATTTAAAAAAGACAATCGGTATATACCGATTGTCTTTTGTTATTGGATTTGTTATTTAAATATAATAGTCATTAAAGATTTGTGTTAATTCCTGTTGCTGTGTCAATAGCGTCAGCCATAGAAGTTAACTCAGCAGCAGTTCTATCCCACAATCCATTTCCTGCATCTAGTTCAGCTAATTTAGCAGTTACTTCAGCATTTGTCATATATGGTGTTCCGTCAGCTTTTTGAGTAAATTGAAGACTGAAAATAAAACCATATCCTTCCGAAAGTGAATGAAAAGCTGAAGCCATATTATTATTTGTAACATGTCCAGCTCCGCTTCTTAAGTATGAAGCTGCCTTAGCACCAACTACTTTTGATAATTCTATTTTAATGATAGTAGCTTGAGCATCACGAGTAACATAATCTTTAGCAACTATAGCAGCTCTACCTAATTTGAAAGCATCGTAAATATCGTCAGCAATTCCTATAGCGTAATTTGCACTAACATTTCCTAAATAGTCATTCAATAAACCGCCTTGTCCAAGTGCAGGGGCGTATTGATTATCTTGTCCATAAAGATATCCGAAACCTTCATCCCAATAGTGTTCCATTTTTGTAACATTCGCTTCTGAAGCTCCAGGACTAGTGTAATGTAAAACACTAGTATCATTATCAGCTGAAACAGGATTAAGTTTTGGTCCTGTTACATAACCAAAAGAGCCATTAGCGTTGATTATTTGATCTAAATTAAAAGCTCCAATTAAACCTTTACTGAAAACTTGATTCATTTCAAGACCTTTAGCATTTACCTTAGTACCTGTTCTTGAACCTCCACCAGCATCTGAAACAGATCCAGCTACACCAGCCGAAGCATCAGTTTGAGCAATTACAGCTGGAGCAACTACGTCGGTGAACTCAGTAATCCATGATTCAATCTTAGCTTTATTAGTAGCACTGTTTGCGCTATTAACTGCTGTTTTATTTCCAATTTTTTTACTTCCATCTAAAGTAGAGTCTGTGAAACCAGTTCCATCATTTAACATAGCAAGAATACCTGCTTTTGTTGATGATGTATTGTTCATTGCACTCTTTAACTCATCATGTTGATTAAGTCTAGTAGTTTGACCACTGTAGTATACAGTAGAAATTCCACTTCTAGTGAATTCGTATTCAGCTGGAGGCAATGGTACCGTAATGGTTGCTCCTGGAACCTCAACTATTTGAGTCTCTCCTGGAACAACAACAGTAGGACCTGGTACTTCGACTGTAACAGTTTCAGTTATGAATTCAGTTTTAGTGATAATAGTAGGATCTTTTTCACATCCTAGAAGAATCATTATTGAAAATATAATTGACATATTTATAGATTTATTCATAATATAATACTTTATTTTTATTTATTCTTAATAAGTTTTAGCAAATATAAAACAGGATACTGTTAAAACAAAATTTATTTAGATTAAATATGAATAATAATATTAAATTAAAAAAAAGGATAAAAAAACCCCTATTTATAGGGGTTTTTTTTATTTAAACTTGTTAAATAAAAGCTATTTAGAGGATTCTCTTGCTTTTCTGGCATCAATAAAACTTTTAATAAAAGCTTTTAAAGCCCATGCTGAAGACCCAATCATTAATATAACTCTTATAATGGCTATCGAATTTCCCCTTTCGATTGAACCCAATAGTGGCTTTATAAGACCCAATAAAATTAATAGTGTCAAAACAACTGCAATATGAGCTATTATTTTGTTTTCTTTTTTTACTCCACTATTAATTAATAAAAAAATTACACCAAAAATTACAGGTATTAGAGCTGTTACAGCTTTAGATTCTGAATCTAAATAACCCCAAGTACCCATGGAAATTAAAATAATTGCATTTATTAAACTTGCTAAGTGTGCTTTCATATATTTATTTTTGGTTAAACTAATAAAAAAACTTTAATTATGGGCAGTTCTTTGTGGACCACCTCTAAGTATTTCTTCACTTGATTCATCTTCAAATTTCTTAAAATTATTTCTGAATGCCTTTGAAAGTTTAAAAGCTGTTTCATAATATTTCTTGTCATCTCCCCATGAGGCTCTAGGACTTAGAACTTTAGATGGAATACCTGGACATTCTCTGGGTTGAGCCAAACCAAACACAGAGTGAATATGATAGTCTTTAACATTATAACTACCTAAGGACCCATCTAAAACAGAATTTATCATAGATCTAGTGTATCTTAATTTTATTCTTTTACCAATACCATAAGGACCTCCGGTCCATCCAGTATTAATAAGCCATACATTGACTTTTGCTTCACTCATCTTTTTTATTAATAACTCAGCATAATAAGAAGGGTGTAGTGGCATAAAAGGCGCTCCAAAACATGCAGAAAATGATGGAGTAGGTTCCTTAATTCCAGCTTCAGTTCCAGCGACTTTCGCGGTGTAGCCTGAAATGAAATGGTAAGCTGCTTGACTTGGAGTTAATTTTGAAATAGGAGGTAAAACTCCAAAAGCATCAGCGGTTAAGAAAAATATATGTTTCGGACTTTTACCAATAGATGGCTGCTGAATATTATTAATATGATTTATTGGATAACTAACTCTTGTGTTTTGTGTAAGTGAATCGTCTTGAAAATTTACTTTGCCTTGGGAATCAACAATAACATTTTCTAGTAAAGCTCCTTTTTTAATGGCACCATATATTTCAGGCTCATCTTCTTTTTTTAAGTTTATAACTTTAGCATAACATCCACCTTCAAAATTAAAAATTGAATGATCACTTGTCCATCCATGTTCATCATCTCCAATTAATTTTCGATTTGAATCTGTAGATAAAGTTGTCTTTCCAGTTCCGGAAAGTCCAAAAAATATAGCTGTTTCTTTATTTTCTCCAATATTGGCTGAGCAATGCATTGGAAGAGTATTTTTATAAATAGGAAGAATAAAATTTAATGCAGAGAAAATACCTTTTTTTATCTCTCCAGTATAACCGGTCCCACCTATTAAAGCAATTTTTTTTGAAAAATTTAATATTGCAAAATTATGTTGTCTAGTCCCGTCAATTAATTTGTCTGCTAAAAATCCAGGAGCATTTATTACGGTCCATTCTGGTTCAAATTTCTCTAACTCTTTGTCAGAGGGATTTAAAAACATGTTGAACGCAAACAAGTTTGACCAAGGGTACTCATTGATTACCCTAATGTTAAGTTTATAATCTTTATCAGCACATGCAAAACAATCTCTTACATATAAGTTTTTACCGTTTAAATATTTAATAACCCTATTATAAAGCTTGTCAAATTTTGATGGTTCAAAAGGAATATTTATATCTCCCCACCAAACTTTATCTCTAGTTATTTCATCTTTTACTATAAATCTGTCTTTTGGAGATCTGCCTGTAAATTCTCCTGTATTAATAGCTAGAGCACCTGATGAAACTAATACGCCCTCTTTGTTATCTAAAGTTATTTTCTGAAGTTCATTTGGAGATAACTGATAAAAGATTTTACTTCTATCTATACCATATTTAGATAGAGATATATTTTCTTGTTTACTCATATAATATCATTCAATTTTAATGAATTTATATTTTATAACACGTTTTTCTATCTTCAAATGTAAATTAAAAAGCTTGACTTTTTATTTAAAAAATAATTAAATTAATAAACAGAATGTTAATAATTATTTTAATTAAATGATACTGGTTTTGTGTTATCAGAAAAAACTCGATCAATTAAAATATGTCTCGGATCAATCCCAGCTTTTACAGGTATAGTATCAACTATCATTGTAAAACTCATTACAGAGTCAGTTATTTTGACTCTTTCTTGATGAACTAAATTTTCTTCATCAGAATCAGAAAAGACTCCAATATCAATCCATTCATTTAGACTAACTTTTTTCTCATTCCCTAACGAATCTGCTTTTATTTTGGATGCTTCAATTTCAATACTTACTTCATATTTCCCATTGTCTAGTTTTTTTGCAATGGCTGTTTTTAGCCTATTATCATATAAGGTGATTTCTTTAAACCAGTCATCAATCAAATAATTTAAGGAATCAGGAATCTTGGGCTCAAGAATTTCTAAAAAATTTAAAGATGTTGGGTAAGGAGTTTTATAACGGTACTTTTCTAAAAATTCTTTCATTGCACTGTTAACTTTATCTTCACCGATATAGTCTTGCAAAGCATAAAGTATTACACTTCCTTTTCCATAATGGATGTATTGTTGATTTTCTACCTTGTATAAAGGAAGTTCTTTTTCTAGCTCACCGGACCTACCCCTTAAATATCTATCATGATCGTACTTAAGAAACTCTCTCATTTTCATTGGAGTTTTTGCTAGCTTTTTCAGAGTCATTAAAGATGAATATTCTGAAAAAGCTTCACTCATTAAAGTTCCACCTTGCATATTTGCACCAACTAATTGATGTGCCCACCACTGGTGAGCCATTTCATGAGCAATAACAGCATCTATAACGTTGTTGTCTTCTTCATCTTCAAGATCAATAATGAAACCAAATGATTCTGAATACGGCATGGTCCCAGGAAATGCCTGTGCAAAATTAGAAAATCTTGGAAACTCAATTATCCTTGCTTGTTTATGATAGTATGGACCAAAATTTTCTGTGTAATAATTTAAAGACCTTTCTACAGCATCTAGCATCATATCAATATTCACAGAATGTTTTGCGTCGTAATAAATCTCAATATCTACATCATTCCATTTCCTCTCAGCAATTTCATATTCTGCTGAAATAAAAGTATAAAAATTTTGAGAAGGATGATCTAATCTATATTCAAAATAGGCTCTGTTATTCTCTTCCCATTTCCTTATTAATGATCCCGGAGCAATAGCAGTTTGTCCAATGCTAGTAGAGATTATACTCTCTACATTAATGTAGTCAGAAAATCCTTGAGTTAAATAGTTTTTGTCACAATTCACCCCACAATTTGCTTCTAATGCAGGCATTCGTTCTTTTGGTGGCAATCCAAGTTTTTTTCTTTTATTTTTATCTCCAATTTCTTTTCTTGAATCATATCCAATATTAGGTAATATCTCATAATTATTTAAAAATGATCCATTTTTGACAATACTTGTTGTTTCTCCTCCATTAGAAAAACCCTTTGTTTCGTATTTGTTTTTTATTTCTAGAATTAGAGTATCGCCAGGAAGCATTGGTGGATCAATCTTATAAAAATGAACACCATGATCATCATTTTTACTAATTATTGAGGCGTTTGGAAATTCAAAACTTAGATCCCATTGTTTATTTACGTTTAGTAGTATACTATCAATAGGTGTTTCTTTGTTGTTCGTAAGGGTTAAGTAAGCTAAAACATCTGCCATCTTCTTTTTTGGAAAAATATCAATATTATATTTAGCTTCTATGATTTTTGGAAAAGGTAAGTTTTTATATTTTTTATAATCTTTTTCGTAGGAAACAGCTAATTTTTCTGAATCGTCACTTGATTTATAACTATTTAATATTTGAGTATTATAGTATACAAAGGAAGCTGTTAAAATAAAAAAGACTCCTAGTGAAGACACAATAATTGAATACGTCTTACTGGTATTACTTTTAACACTATTTAATCGTTCTTTAAAAGATTTTTTAGAACCTCTATTCCATATTGTTCCTGACAATGTGAGAAATAGTAAACCAAATAGCATCCAATATAAACTAAACCAAAACACACCAATATTACTGGGACCAAAACCATTTAAATCTGAATATATCATATAAGGAGTAGATCCTATTGATAACATGTTAGAATTCACATCTAACATTAGTAAAATAATATCGAATCCTAATAATACAATCACGGAGACCATATATCCAATATATTTATTATTAACAATGACCTGAATAGCAACCAAAACAGCACACATCGTAAAATAGATTGGTAACATATTATATATGTAGTCTTTGACATATAAAGAGAATTCAATTTGTGTAAATCCAGAAATTAACTGATATATTATAGCTATTAAAATAAGAATTAAATGAATTACAACAGATAATGAAAAAAGAGATAAAGTTTTTGAAAAAAGTGGAACCAAAGTAGAATGAGGAGTAGAATCAATTACTTCGTTTACTTGAACATCTCGATCTCTCCAAACCAATTCACCACTAAAAAAAACTAAAATAATCAAAATGAATAAGCTAGATGAACCGTTTACTTGATCGACCATGAAGTAGGTTAGGGGATATGATTTTAGACCAAAATATTCAAATCCTGTTGCCAGTCCTGCAATTAGCTGAATAATACTAAAAACGAATAGAATTTTAAATGTTACATGTTTATAAATGCTGTTCATGTTAAGTTTGAAAAAACTTTTAAAATGGAGAAGGGTTGAGTTTTTAAAAACTTGAACTTTAGGAGCTTTTTTCGGAACACTTAAAATGACTTTATTTAAATCACTTTTACTCATTTTACTCTTTTTACTTTTTTTTGTTGTAAAACTAAATCTTGTGTAAGATGCAAAAAGTATTATTGCTGCAAAACCGACCCAAAGAAGTCTATTGTAAAGAATTAAACCTGATAAGGAAGGATTTAAAGTGTTTTTTTCTAAAGGGGTATAATATTTAGATATCACACTGTATGTCCTTATTCCAAAAGTATCAACCAATGAAGCTATTTTCTCATTATCAATATCAGATGTAAGTTCACCAGCTATTGAATAGCCTACAATTATCAGCATCGCTCCAACGAAGGAAATCATCGTATTTTTATACTCTTGCGCTAATGAATATATAATAGCTCCTCCAATGAACATGTTAGGTAAGATGAAAATAAAGTAGTTGTTGATAAAAGTTTCTATAAAAAAAGGACCAAACCTATCGGCTTCAATCCACCCCATTAATGGAGCAACTTTTGATCCAAGAATAATTCCAAAAAAAACGCCAGTTAATGGAAGAGTAGATAAAAACAATGAGGCTAAAAATTTACCCATAAAATACCCAAACTTATCTATGGGTTTCGAAAATAAAATTTCTTGAAAATTATTTTTATGATCTCTTAATGCTGAATTATTAAAAAATGCGGTAGCAAATAATAATCCAAAAATTGTCATTATAAGTGAATAGATTGTTATAATATTAGGAGCATTTCGAAACACATTTCCAATTGCACCCCCTATTGAAACATTATCTGTGACATTAGCGGCAAAAACCAACAAGAAAACTATTAAAAAGAATAAATATAGCATTGGCTGTCTAAAGCTATACCTGAGTTCTGATAAGAAAAAGTTCTTAAACATGTAATAAATATATTTTATTGATTATTTTTTTGAATATTAGTAAAGAATACGTCTTCTAGTGAAGGTTCAATTTTCTTAAAGCTTTTATCTGGAATCTTGTCATTTAAAACATGAATTACTGGTTTTCCAGCAATTAACTTATTTGAAATTACCTGATGACTCTCCTTGTATGAGTCTAGTTCAGATTTACTTATCTGTTTCTCAAAAACTCTACCTTTTAATGAGTTAATTCCATCGTCAGGTGCCCCACTAAATACTATTTGTCCAAAATTCATAATAGCCATTTGAGTACATAGTTCCCTAACATCGTCAACAATATGTGTTGATAAAATGACTATTACATCCTCTCCAACATCAGATAATAGGTCATAAAAACGATTTCTTTCTCCTGGATCAAGCCCAGCAGTTGGCTCATCAACAATTAAAACTTTTGGATCACCAATTAAGGATTGAGCGATTCCTATTCTTTGTTTCATTCCTCCAGAAAAACCTTTTACATTTTTATTTTTTTTATCATATAAATTAACTTTTTGAAGAAGGTATTCTACTAATTCTTTTCTTTCGCTTTTTATCGAAATTCCTTTTAAAGTTGCTATATGATCAAGAAGTTGTTCTGCAGTAATTCTTGGATATACACCAAATTCTTGTGGAAGATATCCAAGGTTTTGACGAAACTCTTTTGTATTGTCTAAAACATTTAAATCATCAAAAAATATTGAACCCGAATCAGCTTCTTGAAGAGTTGCAATGGTTCTCATTAGAGAAGATTTTCCAGCACCGTTAGGCCCAAGAAGTCCAAACATTCCACTTTTTATTTCGATTGATACATCATCAAGTGCTTTAACATTATTTGGATAGGTCTTTGAAAGGTTTTTTAAAACTAATTGTCTCATGAATTTTAATTTTTAAAAGCAAGTAAATGTATGGTTTTTAATCTGATGAAGATATTGATATTATTTAAGTTTTGATTTTCTATCTTTAAAAGACAAACTTTTAAAAAAATGAAGAAAAGAACTTTCCTAAAAGCCCTTGGAACCGCATTGGCTTCTCCTTTACTTATTTCTTCTTCTAGTTCTTCAGCTAATGAAAAAGATAAGATTAACTATCCTGATTTTAATTCAGATTACTGGAATCAAATTAGAGAGCATTATGAACTAAAATCTGATTACATAAATCTTGAAAGTGGATATTACAATATAATCCCAAAACCTACTTTATTCAAACATATTGAACACATTAAGCGAATTAATATTGAAGGATCTTATTACATGAGAAATAATCGTTTAAATGATAAAAAATCAATAACCAATAGGCTTGCAGAATTTGTTGGTTGTAAATCGAATAATATTGCAATAACAAGAAATACAACTGAATCTTTAGATCTTATTATTGGTGGGTTTCCTTGGAATAATGGAGATGAAGCTGTCTTTGCAAAACAAGATTATGGAGCAATGAAAGTAATGTTTGAGCAGGTTCATAAGCGTCATGGTGTTATAAATAAAGTAGTTTCTGTTCCGAATCATCCTGATTCTGACGAGGAAATTGTGTCTTTGTATGAGTCCCAAATAACTTCAAAAACAAGACTTATTATGGTTTGTCATATGATAAACATAACTGGACAAATTTTACCAATAAAAAAAATATGTGATATGGCCCATAAATATGATGTTGAAGTAATGGTTGATGGAGCTCATTGCATAGGTCATTTTGATTTCAATATTGAGGATTTAAATTGTGATTATTATGGATCAAGTCTTCATAAATGGCTTGCAACTCCTCTTGGGGCAGGATTATTATATGTAGACTCCAAACATACTTCTAAAATCTGGCCTCTTTTAGCAGATCACAATAATGATTTAAATAATATAGATAGATTGAATCATATTGGAACACATCCAGTTCATATTGACTTAGCTATTAATGATGCGTTAGATTATATTGAATGGATGGGAATAAAAAGAAAAGAAGAACGTTTAAGATACATTCAGAATTATTGGACAGATAAACTTCGAGATCATCCCAACGTAAATATAAACACACCAAAAGATAAAACAAGAAGCTGCGCTATTGCTAACATAGGACTTGATAATATGTCCTCTAAAGATTTAGCAGAAAAATTATTTAAACAATTTAATGTATTTACCGTAGCAATAAATTACGCTAATGTAAATGGCTGTAGAATTTCTCCTAATGTTTTTACTACAACAAAGGAGTTAGACCATTTTATTGGTGCAATAAAGTCTTTAAGTCAAGTGTAAATACTTCAATAATCTAAATTGAAATATCATAAGAAAGAATAGCATTTTCTTTTGGGCTAATTAATGCATTTAAAACTCTAAAAGAAAGCTTCACTTTTTTAAGATAATCTTTTGTTTTTACCAGTATTTTTTTTGAACTATATGGATCTATTTCAATCATTTTACTATTTTCATGCAGGCTGTAGTCGCCCAGATATTCAAGTTTAATTGGAATTGAACTATGATTTTTTAAAATTATTTCTGCAAGTATTGTTTTAGACTTATATCCATTGGAACTAATAATTAGGTTTGAATAAAGTATTGGAATTAAGTTTTTTTCACTTCCAATTAAAAGATCATTAAACCAGATAAAGGTTTTTTTATTTGTTAACCCAGCATGAATATCTTCTTCTGATTTTGATTTTGATAATACAAAGGTGATTGGTCGGTGACCGCCCTCAGATATTTTAAATTCCCAATCTGTTAAACCGTGAATATCTGATGTTCCAAGGATAGTCAAATTATTTTCTAATGCCAATTCAAAAGCCTCCTCAGAAAATGTATTGTTATTGACAACTTCTATTCCATGTAAAAGTTTATTTTCAATTAGGTAAACGTGATAAGGGTCTAATCGAGCAATACCATCTTTTCTTTGTCGAATATAGTTAGGATGATTCCAGAACACAAATGCACCTTGTTTATTTGCTTCTATTATTCCAGTCAATGAATCATTATGCAGTATTTTGTTTGCGTCTTTAATAAAAACAGCATTTATATGTCCTGGAGCCATTGATCTTGTTATTTCTGCTCCATTGATAATCAGTAAATCTGATTTTTTATTTCTGTGTGATTTTGCAATTTCAAATGATCTATTTCTATCTGGATTAGGGATGTCTTTTGCATGTGGTTGGTATTCCAAATGATCAGTAATAGCAATCAAATCAAGTAATTCTCTTTCTGCTTCATCTACTCTTATATTTGGCCAAACACTTCCATCAGAAAAAACAGTATGGATATGAAGATCTGTACTAATTAAATATTTACCATCGGGGGCTTTGAAGAAAGACTTGGTATTTTGAGAATAAGATTGAAATGAATAGAAGCATCCCAAAAAAATTAAAAAGAATTTTTTATCTAAAAGTGCCATTTAATATGATTTTATTTCTTTTAATATATTAATTAACTTTATAATAATCAAATATTAATTTAACCTTTAATATACATATGAAAATCTATAATATTTTTGTGCTTAACATAATTTTTATGTTTTGTAGTTGTAATACTTCTTCTGAACATATAAATACAACTCTCAACGATTTTAAATTTCTTGAAATTGACATTATA
>Ga0308010_1001770_pt1 | contig 11659 bp, 8 predicted proteins | sample Neamet129_FD_202368 | JGI IMG/M metagenome (GOLD analysis project Ga0308010, IMG submission 202368) | Marine microbial communities from water near the shore, Antarctic Ocean - #129 | ecosystem: Environmental > Aquatic > Marine > Unclassified | place: Southern Ocean | collected 2014-07-24 | reverse complement strand
AAAACTACCCCAGTCGCGACAGGTAATCCGGAGCTACAGCCGACTACGGCAAATCAATTTGATGTGGCGTTAGAGTATTACTTCAGAAAAGGCAGTGCTCTGACCTTGGGTTACTTCTCTAAACATTTTGACGAGGTCATTGGCAAGGAAACATTCCCCGCAAGCGCCTGCAACACAAATGTGGAACAAGCCGCAGGAGATTTGTTTTGTGACAATATTAATGGTGTCCCTGGGGTCTTAGTTCCCCAGACTAAATTTGTTAACTTGCCTGGCGGCAAGATTAATGGAGTAGAACTTGGTTTTCAGCATAATTTCAAGAGTCTGCCGCAGCCTTTTGATGGGTTAGGCCTTATCGCAAATTATGCGTATCAGGATGGCAGCAGAGATGCATTCATTGTCCAAGCAGGGGCGTTATCTGACTCGGTTAGCTTCACTGGATTACCCTTAAACTTTGTCAATCTTTCAAAAGATTCGTACAACGCGACTATTTACTTTGAAAAACCACGATATCGATTCAGTGGCCGCCTTCGTTATACCTATCGCAGTGACTTCTTGGTGTCAGAAGCAAGTTTTCTGACAGGCCAGCTGCCTCTGTATAAAAAAGGAACAGGTCAGCTAAATGCCTCCATGAGCTATCGTGTTAATAAGGAGATTACGGTGAATTTCCAAGCCAGTAACCTGACTGATGAGCAAGTTGTTCAGCCAGCCTTTTTCCCAGAAGGACCCACGGCAATGACTCGTTACTCAGGCCGCCGCTTTAGTGTTGGGGTAGCAATATCACTTTGAAAATAAGGGCCATAGGCCTTACAAAAAAGGTAACTAATTTATTAGCGCTGATTGTGTTTGGGGTTGTAATGCCAAATGCCGTCGCGCAGAGTAACTATTTTGTAAGCTCATCATCAGGGGATGATGAAAATAATGGCCTAACTGTCAGTAATCCGTGGGCCAGTTTGTCGCGCGTTAGGAAAGAGGCGCTGCGGCCTGGTGACACAGTCTATTTTAAATCGGGCGATCGATTCAACGGTCAACTCGTCATTGATGAGTCGGGCACCGCGGCAGCGCCGATTCATTTCACAGCGTATGGAGAGGGTGATCTGCCGATAATTGATGGTGCAGAAATGTCTGGTGGCGCACCGCTGGCAGCTGTGCTGGTTATCGATCAAGACCATCTCGAGTTGAGTAAGCTCAATATAAGAAATTTTCGGAAAAAGAAGCGTGATGGTGTGGCTGATATCGACGCCTATGGAATTCTTGTCAACAATACGGGCAAACGAAATTTACGTGGTTACAACTTTCACGATCTGGTGGTTGAGGAGATTTTTCCTATTCAAGCAAGACAGTCTTTCAACAAGACATCGGTTTCAGGAATTCGTTTTGAGACGTGGCCTGCCAAGGCTAAAAAACCGTCATACAACACCGGTGATATATACATTCACGATAATTTTCTGCGTCACACCGCGCGATTTGGTATCGCTTTACGCCACGGAGCATCATATGTTAAGGGTGTCACTGGGACCGCATCTGATTACGACATCGACGTGCGTATTGTCAATAATCGCTGCGAAGATACCGGTGGTAGCTGCGTGCTGATTAACGGTGTGTGGAATGGTTTATTAGAAAAAAACAGTTTCATTCGCTCAGGCGCTATGGTGGAACCCAAACTCTCCGTAAATCGTGGTAGTGGCGCATGGTTTTTCCGTAGTAAAAATATTGTTGCGCAGCGCAATATGGCCATTGGTTCTCGTGGCCATAACGACTCTGCGGGTATGCATGTAGATTTTGGTAACGAAAATGTACTTGTCCAGTACAACTTTAGTTATAACAATGAAGGTTACGGTACTGAAATTCTGGGCAAGAATAAAAACGTCATTTGGAGACACAATATTAGTGTACATGACGGTACGCGCAGAGTTGGTGTTAAGCGTCCAGAAGGTGGTATCAGCAAATTTCCTGGGAAAACCATATTTGTGAGTGACTACTCTAAGCCCAACCGAATTCAGTCTGAGGGTGTCTATATCTACAACAATACCTATGTTATCGCCTCTAGATCCAATCCGCTTATTGAGATTAATGGTAGGGATACGCACCTTTGGAACAACCTTTTCGTAGTCGATGACGGTGGAAGTTTAGGCACCAAAGTAACGCTTGGTTGGCGTGTTGGTAAAGCTCTGGATATGCAGAGTAATGCTTTTTCTGGAAATGTATCACCAAACTTTATACGCCTTGACAGTAAACCTGTTTTGGCGGCGATTAGGTTTGACGGTGAACCAGACAAGGCTGAAACCTACGCACTCGACTCTGCTCAGTTTGAAACTAATCGCGCTAGTTTTGTGATAAATCATCCGCGATTTCCAGCTTCAGGTAAGGGGATTTTTAGTCATGTGACTGCGGAGCCTGAGTTTGATATTTTTTATAATGCAATTAGTTCCAGCTTAGATGTTATTGGCGCCGGATACCGTAAGAAGGATCTAGGATTACAGCCATGATTAATTTATGTTCTTTGCAGCAGACGCTAAAGGATTGTTTTTACCAAGTGCCCCGAAATGCAATGCCAGTCTTGATTCTGCTGTCACTAACTAATTTAACTCATGCTTCAACGTCCCCGAATTTCATTCTAATTGTTGCCGACGATTTTGGTTGGAGCAGTATGTCCACGACAATGGATAACAAGAAGCCGTCGGCGAAGAGCGACTTTTACACCACACCTAACATTGATTCATTGGTGAACGGTGGGCTACGTTTTTCCAATGGTTACGCTGCGGCACCAGTTTGTTCTCCTACTCGTTATAGTATCCAGTTTGGCAAGACACCTGCACGCCTGCATCGTACCCGTGGAATGGGGAAAAATCGAGCAGACCATAATCAGGTTGGTATTCCGCAAGTTCTTAAGTCTATCGACAAAAATTATCGCGCAGCACATATTGGTAAGTGGCACATCGATGAGGACCCTGCTCGTTATGGCTATGACGTGCACGATGGGATATCGAAGAATAAAGCGGGTGGTTATGTTAATGATCGAAGCCAGTGGAAGGGTTATGCAGAAGAAGATCCGAAGCGGGTTGATTCACTGACTAAGCGTGCAATAGCATTTATGCGCGAATCTACTGAAAATGAGCAACCATTTTTCTTGCAGCTTTCTCACTATGCAGTGCACTCAAGTATTGTTTATAGCGAAGCGTCTTTTGCTGACGTTGGATTGCGTAAAAAAGGGAAGTTACATAAGAATCAAGGTTATGCCGCCATGGTTCAAGATATGGATCTTTCCGTTGGTACCTTACTTGATGCTTATCGGGAACTTGGCCTGAGAGAGAACACTTACATCATATTTATCTCAGATAATGGCGGTATGCCAGTACTACCGCAGCAGCCGAATAAAGGGAAACCCTACAAAGCAGGTCTTAATTCGCCCCTGCTGCGTGGAAAATGGGACTTAACCGAAGGTGGTATTCGAGTCCCCTTCGCCATTGTTGGGCCAGGCATTGAGCCAGGCGGGCAGAGTGACACGCCAGTCGTATCCTATGACCTGTTACCCACCTTGGCCGAACTAGCAGGCTCGCTGGATGATTTACCCGCAGATTTAGACGGTGTGAGTCTGCGTCCTCTGCTAGATGATAGTCAGGTGGAAGTGAAGCGGCCCGATGAGGGACTTATATTTCATTACCCGCACTTTAACCGTGTGGGATTAAACGAGCCGCACTCGGCGATTCGTTTTGGAGAATTCAAGCTGATCCACTTTCCAGTGTCCGAGCGCAATCTTCTCTTTAATGTGGTTCAAGATGCTGGTGAGAGGAATGATTTGTCTCAACAGATGCCAGAATTGGTTTCATTGCTGGAGAATAAACTAGGGTCTTATCTTAAGCTCGTTGATGCCGAACGGCCGGAGAAAACCGAAAGTTGGGTGCGCGCTGGACAAGAAGGAAAAACGAGAACTCGTCTCTTCGAGCGTTATGATCCTTAGAGAACTCTTCGTAACTATCGAGTACAACGTACTAATGATTTAAGAAAAAAACTAACTGGATGCTTACAGTCTATGAAAAAATCTATAATTCTATCTTCTTTATTTTCGGTATTATCCTGTTTCGTTTTTGCGCAGGAATCACTGCCCTATAAAAACTCTGATCTTGCGGAAGATGCTCGCGTTGATGATTTACTATCCAGAATGACGCTAGTCGAAAAAATTGGTCAGATGTCTCAGTATGTAGGGCCAGAGCATATTGCCCGTTCTGAAAAAAATATGAGCCTTGAGGAAATGCAAGGTGGCGATGCCTACGGCATGTACCCTAATCTGCATTCTTCGCAAATTCCAGAGGTGATCAAAGCGGGTAAAGTAGGTTCGTTTTTGCATGTGACAACGCCAAAGGAGGCCAATCGCCTGCAGCGATATGCCAGTCAAAGTCGTTTAGGAATACCATTGATAATTGGTATCGACGCTATTCATGGCAATGGCCTAGTCAAAGGGGCGACTATTTACCCCTCTCCAATAGGGATGGCTAGCAGTTGGAATCTAGATTTAGTGAGACAGTCGAGTATTGAAACAGCACGCGAGGTTCGGCTTAACGGTGCGCATTGGGCATTCTCCCCGAATATCGATATAGCGAGAGATCCGCGCTGGGGTAGGGTTGGTGAAACGTTCGGAGAAGACGATTTTTTAGTTGCAGAGATGGGTGTCGCTGTGATCAATGGTCTACAGCAGGGCGATTTTTCAGGTGACAGTAAGGTCCTAGCAACCGCCAAGCATTTTGTAGCCGGTGGTGATCCGGTCAATGGGCTAAATTTATCACCTATGGACTTATCACTCCGTTCGCTGCGTGAAGATCACTTCCCTCCATTTAAACGAGCCGTTGATGCTGGTGTGTTCACGTTTATGGCTGCACACAACGAAGTGAACGGCGTACCCGCGCATGCTAATCATTTTCTACTCACCGAGGTACTGCGCGATGAATGGGATTTCCAGGGATTTGTTGTTAGTGACTGGCTAGATGTTGAAAGGCTAAAAACTCTGCATCGTACGGCGCCAACGTTCAATGAGGCGGTATACCAAAGTGTTAGCGCTGGAATTGATATGCATATGCATGGACCTAAGTTTTTGCAGCCACTGCTAAAGTTAGTCAGGGAAGGACGGATACCTGAATCCAGAATAGATGCTGCGGTAAGACCAATGCTGTTAGCCAAGTTTCGTCTGGGCCTGTTTGAGAAAACTCAGGTTGATCCTCGAGCAGCTAAGAACATGATGTTCACCGAGGAGCATAAGAAGACGGCTTTGGATCTGGCGAGACAGAGCATTGTGTTGCTCAAAAATGCCAATGATATATTGCCTTTGCCTGCGGGAAAGCGAATTTTTATAACTGGGCCTAACGCCGACAATCATTCGATTATGGGTGATTGGGTACTGAGACAGCCTAAGAAAAACATTACTACTGTTGTTGAAGGTTTCAGAGAGGTAGCAACGGCTTCTACTCAGATTGATTATTTCGATTTAGGCGGCAGTGTGAAACGGATTGAGCCCGACAAGATCGCTAGCGCAGCGACACGAGCTAAATCTGCTGACATAGCCATTGTGGTGGTAGGTAGTAACCCCCTGAGATATGACAGGAAAGGTAAAACCTCGGGTGAAAATGTTGCACGAAGTTCTATCGGACTATTTGGTCAGCAGTTAGACCTGGTGCAAGCTATTCATGGTTCAGGTACACCAACCATTGTTGTGCTGGTAAATGGACGACCGTTGGCAGAGCCCTGGATCGTTGAGAATGTGGCCGCATTGATCGAAGCATGGGAGCCTGGCGCTCAAGGTGGCAAGGCGCTCGCTGAAATCGTTTTTGGTGAATCCTAGTGGTAAATTACCGATCACCGTTCCTTACAGCGTAGGTCATTTACAGTCTATTTATAACCACAAGCCTAGCGCGTTGGTACGGCGCTACGCAGATGCCCCAACTAAGAATCTGCATGAATTTGGAGACGGCTTAAGCTATACCGATTTTGAATACGGTCAAACTAGATTATCTCGCTCTAACATTAACAAAAATGAGTCAACGAAGCTGTCGGTTACCGTCCTTAACACAGGCAAGCGCGCTGGTGATGAAGTAGTCCAGCTTTACATTCGGGATGACTATTCGCTGGTGACCAGGCCTGTAAAAGAGCTTAAAGGATTCACGCGGGTATCGCTTGAACCTAGTGAAAAGCGAGAAATTCACTTCGATATTACCCCGGATATGCTTGCTTACTATGATATTGATATGAATTGGCAGGTAGAGGCTGGGGACTTCAGTATTATGGTAGGTGGATCTTCCCGTGATCGCGACCTCGAATTAGTCAAACTCACTGTTCAGTCAGATTAGCAGTGAATAAATAGTTTTAAATTTAGTACGCCTCGCTTAGAGCTAAAAACTCTGAGCGTGAGAAACATTAATAAGGAATTAGTTATGCGAACATTTGTCTTTATCACCAAAAACTGGGTCAGGTTTCTCACATTTTTGCTAGCCAGTGTCTGTGTTATTCCATCGGCGCTAGCGGCTACCACTTCGCCTGAAAAAAAACCGATGAATATCATTTATATACTTACTGATGATCAGCGATACGATGAATTGGGTTTTATGAATCCGGTACTAAATACACCCAATATGGACGAACTTGCGAAAAAAGGCGTTCACTTCAAAAATAGCTTTGTCACCACTGCATTGTGTTCCCCGAGTCGTGCATCTATTTTGACCGGCCAGTATATGCATAGTCATGGTGTGGTCGATAACAACAAGCCCGCAAAGGAGGGTACAGTTTATTTTCCCAGTTATTTACAGCAAGCTGGCTACCAGACTGCGTTTTTCGGCAAATGGCATATGGGCGGACATCATGATGACCCGCAACCTGGCTTCGATCATTGGATGAGTTTTGCTGGTCAGGGCGATTATTATCCAGTGCGGAAGCGTGATGGGCGAGTTAGTCGCTTTAACATCAACGGCAAGCATGTCAAGCAAAAGGGCTATATTACAGATGAGCTAACGGACTATACGCTCCAGTGGCTCGCAGACGAGCGCGATACCAACCAACCGTTTTTCGTTTATCTGTCACATAAGGCTGTGCACGCCAATTTTGATCCCGCGGAACGACATCGCGAGCAATACACCGATGCCAACATCAAGGTACCCGATAGCCAGGCTGACACAGCAGAAAATTATGAGGGCAAACCCATGTGGGTCAAAAACCAGCGCAATAGCTGGCACGGCGTTGACTTTCCCTACCACAGTGAACTGGACGTACAGGAATACAAGCGACAATACCACCGCGCACTTTCAGCCGTTGATGATAGCTTGGGTCGGATCAATGCCTGGCTGAAAGCCAATAACCTTGAAGAGAATACCGCCGTAATTCTAATGGGTGATAACGGCTTCATGTTTGGTGAGCATGGGTTGATCGATAAGCGCAATGCCTATGAAGAGTCTATGCGGGTGCCTCTTGTGGCCTATATTCCCGGCGCTAAGCAAAATCATGTTGTAGAAGAAATGGCAGCTAACATCGACATTGCACCGACTATTCTTGATATTGCAGGTATCAAGGAGAAACCAGCGCAATTCGCAGGTGCGAGTTTGCTGCAATTAGCCAAGGGTGAGACGGTCGATGACTGGCGTGATAGCTTACTCTACGAATATTATTGGGAATTCAATTTTCCTAGCACGCCAACAACGTTTGCAATTCGTTCAGACACTTTTAAGCTTATTCAATATCACGGAATCTGGGATACGGACGAACTCTATGACATCAAAAATGATCCCCAGGAAATGGTTAACTTGATCGCCGATCCGCGCTATTTAAATGTCAAACTGAAATTACGTAAAGCTCTATACCAGCGTCTGGAAGACGGTGGAGAGTATTCTGTTCCATACACAAAAAAATTCAGCACCGGAGCAGTTTTTCGACAAGGCGATCGCTCAAAAGCGGCCGAATTCCCCAATACTTGGCTACGAAAAGGGGATGAAAAAGATCTAACAAGATTTTTTATGCGTGAGAAGAGAGTGAAAAAAACTATTAATAAATAACTCGGTGTTGAGCTCTTCCAAATGCTTGAAATGCAGAGGTTGATCTTGCGCTTACTGGCAACCGGTGAAAACCCTATAAGTGAGGTTGGAGTGAGGGCGGAAGACAATGGCTTCTGTTCTCATCAATCTCAGTATTGACTCGGGATAATCGCAGTTGATTTAGGGTTATTGCATCTGACTACGGTGATAGTAGGAAAAGTAGAGGCAGTACCCATAACAGAATAGGCAGACTAAAAATGCTGCCTTGAGGCCTGCTATATCGGCAAGACTTCCAGCTATCAGCGTAATGATGGCACCTCCACATATAGACATACACAGAAGTGCGGAAATTTTCGGTGTTGAAGAATCACTGCCGCGGAGTGTAGTGCTAAATATAAGAGGGAAATGAGCGGAGTTAAAAAACCCGACTGAAATCAACGCAACTGCAGATAGAGGGCCGGTAAAAATAATTGCAATGGCAACCAAAAAGATTGCCATTGCGGAGGCTAGCCTCAATATTTTCTCGGCACTGAACCATTTTAAAGCCACCACTCCCGCAAAACGCCCGAGCATTGCTAGCCCCCAGTAAATGGCAACAAGGGCCGAGGCATCAGAGGCCTCTACAGCGAGCACATCCTCTCTGCGCATATAATTAATTAATAGACTGCCTATGGTCACCTCGGCGCCTACATAGACAAAGATAGCACCCATACCAAGATAAACCTTCCGTCTTTTTAAAAGCGAAAAGTAAGAGCTAACCACGGTTTCACCCGATGTCTGGCCTTTCTTGGTCAGCTGAAGGTTCGGTTGGGGTAGAGCTTTTATAGTAAGAGCCAAGATACCAAGAAGACTACCGAGTAATATTGCAAAAGAGATCGTGGCGTGAGCGCTATCTTGGTGGTAAGTTGCCTGGTCTTGCCATGATAATAAGTTGATTTGATGGGTTGACAATGTATCTATACTCAACAGAGATATTGACGCGATAAGGGGCGCTATGGTTGTACCAAGAGAATTAAAAGCCTGCGCAAACATTAGTCTTCGCGGAGCTGTTAATGGATCGCCAAGGCTAAGTATCATAGGGTTAGCAGTGACCTGAAGCATAGCAATGCCAGTGGCTGTAATAAATATACCGCCTAGAAAAGCAGGATAGAACTGCAATATGACTGATGGGGCTAATAGGAAGACACCCAAAGCTGTGCACGCCAGGCCAATAAAAAGGCTCTGTCTATAGCCGTAATACTGAATAAACTTACCAGCCGGGATAGGAATAAAAAGGTAGGCGAGAAAAAAACTGAATTGGATTAATAGTGCTGATGTATAAGACAAATCGAACATCGATTTTATCCGTGGGATCACCATATCTATGGAGGTAGAGGTAAAGCCCCAGCAAAAGAAGATTCCAGGCACCAGAATCCAAATTAATCCATTATTACGTAAGCCGGATATGTAGCGCTGAAGATATCCCATCATCTTTTTAGAATTCTCTGATCAATATGTTAAAGAAAAATGACATCTAACATTTTAACGGTGGGCCCATGCGGAAAAATGCTCTTATTTCAGCTTCATAGACCGAACTATTTACTGTTATCTGATTTCAAATAGCAAGTTAGAGATTTATTGCGAGGCTTGCACAACTCCGGTCATTTGCGTAATTAATACGACATTGATTGGCAATGTTGTGGAAGAGGTCTTCGCAGGGTAGGGAACAACCAGAAGCAATAGAGAGGTACTGATCCACCGCTTGGCCTAGTTTATGAAGAGTTACTCTGTCGAAACCACATATCCTAAAACTATATTAGCCAAGATCAACAATATTCGGTCGATTCTGCAGTGTTATTTTTGAAGATTTATTATTTATATTAATTTTCAGCTTTCCTATTTAGTTTCACTTCGTTAGAATGCCGGCTCACTCTATAGCGTGTTAAGCGATTGAGTGAATGCAAGACTCCAACAGCCTGTGAGAGTATTTGGTTGAAGGGGTTTAAGGTGTATATCTAGGGTCCCCTACGGGACAGCATGTTATAAAATGCCATTAATGGTTTCTGCGGGAATAGCTCAGTGGTAGAGCAGTTCGTTGCCAACGAACAGGTCGGGAGTTCGAGCCTCCTTTCCCGCTCCAATTTAAAAACGCAAAACTTTGGTTTTGCGTTTTTTTATGGCTGGAATAAATATCCACCGATGTCCTAGTTTTGTAAGGTCAAAAAATTCCTAGCGCTAATCCTGCAGCCATACCCTGACCAAAATCTTCACATTGCTCTTGGTGCTCATCTTTGAAGCCGCCAACGATAATTAGCGGTTCACACACTTTTCTCAGCGGATAACCTTTAACAATTCGGTCTACTTCACGTACAGCGCCTGTGCCGTCATTTCCTGAACTGACAAAAATGCCGTAGGGCAGATTCAGTTGATAAGGTTCAGCAGGGTAGAAGGTGCGATCAAAAAAGTCCTTTAAAGCACCGCTCATATAGCCAAAGTTCTCGGGAGTCCCAAAAAGAATGCCGTCGGCCCAACGCAGGTCGCTCAAATCGGCATCAAAAGCTCTTTTAAAGCGTGTTTTAGCATCTTCCTCACGTTGGCACCCCTCGTGCACGGCTTCCGCCATACGCATCGTGCCGCCGCTTTGGCTATGGTAAACAATTAATAGATTTTTCATTACTTTATGCGCACCAGCGAATAATGTTTTTGCGAATTTGCCTACAGGGTCACAGTGTAAGCCCGTTAAGACTGTAACAGTCTAGGCGTTGGCTGAAAATAGGGATGGTTTAATTTAATTTATTGGTATCTGTGCCCCATAGCCACATGATGTGGTTTAATTGACGTTATTCACACATCACATAGTGAAGTGTGCGGAGCTAATCAATAACTATAGAGACATATATGATGATGGCCGCGGTATTTAACGCCTCACACGATATTCAGTATGGTCGCAACTGGCCGTCTTTTAGATCTAATTTCCAAAGAATTAATGGACTTTTTGTTTATGTCTGAATCAGCAGCCCCATCAGGGACAAAAACCTATCTAAGGCTACTTGGTTATGTGGTGCGCTACTGGTTCCCATTTTTAATCGCCGTATTCGGTTTGCTTTTGCATTCTTTAGCCGAAATCGCCTTTATCGATCTACTACGCTACATCACGGACATAGTAGGTGTTCTAACGGGGTCTGCGGCTGATTCTGCCGTCGCGCCCAAATCTGGGGTTATCGGCGGTCTTGCTCTAGGAATATTTGGCGATGAATTAGTCAATGAAAGCTGGCTAGTCATACCGCTATTTTTAATTATGATTAGTGCAGTGAGGGGAATTGGTTATCTGATTGGTACTTATTTCATTGCCTATGTTGCAAATTACCTAGTACATGCGTTGCGAACAGATCTATTTAATCGCTATTTACTACTGCCATTTAAGTTTTTTAATGAGTCTATGTCCGGGCATTTGGTGTCCGTGGTCACCTTTAATGTGCAGCAGGTGACAGAGGCAGGTACAAAGGCGATTAAGACCGTTATACAGCAGGGTAGTCTGGTGATTCTATTGATGGGGTACCTGTTATATGTGAATTGGATACTGACCCTGTTCTTTATTGCCGTATTACCTCTTATTGGACTAATCGTTACCAAGGTGAGTAAACGTTTTAGGCTAATTAGCCAGAACATTATGT
>Ga0308010_1001767_pt1 | contig 11690 bp, 13 predicted proteins | sample Neamet129_FD_202368 | JGI IMG/M metagenome (GOLD analysis project Ga0308010, IMG submission 202368) | Marine microbial communities from water near the shore, Antarctic Ocean - #129 | ecosystem: Environmental > Aquatic > Marine > Unclassified | place: Southern Ocean | collected 2014-07-24 | reverse complement strand
CTCGGTCCAACTCGCTTCCGTACAGCGCTAGCAATCTCGGCAACGCCCTCTGCATCTAGCAGTAGGTGAAGCTTTAGAGCTTGGTACCCGTATCCGACATGTTCTTCAGCTAAATCAGCAACTTTTTCTGGATCAGTTCCACCCAGCCCGGCGTAAAGCTTAATCTTGTCGCGGTAACGACCACCAGCAAGCTTATGAACGGGCTTGTCAGTCGCCTTGCCGACGATGTCCCACAGAGCAATATCAGTGCCACCAATCGCATCGACGTAGAAGCCAGTTGGATGACCCCGTTCACGCATTGCGCCGTAATTACGGGTCCAGATAGCTTCGATATCAAACGGGTCGCGACCCAAGATCAGTGGTCTAACCAAATCTTCCACGATCGTCTGAGTAGTGCGCGGCGATACTGGCGACTGCGCCTCGCCCCAACCGACAATTCCGGTATCGGTTTCGATCTTGATGACTGTAGTTTCGTGATGCTTCGAATAGATCGAAGTGAACGCGGTTTCGTCTACAAAGTAATCGCCGAAATCGATTACAGCGGGGCGTTCTTTGCCTTCACCTTCTTCATCGCGAACAATGCGAATTGGGAAGGCGGTTATTTCTTTGATCTTCAAATCTATCGAGCATCTTTCAAACTGTTTTTTTTGTTAGTTGAACGGGAACTTCTAGTCTGTCTGCATTTTTGCAGGTGTCATCAGTTCAAAGAACTCGATGTACTGACTAATAACGTGCTCGCGTACTTTTGCACCGATTGCCATTGCATCTGGAGCAAGCGTCAGACCTTCACGGTACGGAGAATCTATCGTTTCATCAGTCCATTCCATGTACACGCGATTGTTGTCACCGGGCACAGTTCCACCATTGAAGTAGACACGAACTTCAGAGCGCTGGTCAGCGGCCGAATATGCATCACCCTGCTGCTGAACCAAAGTAGCTACTTTTCGAGCAGTTCCTGGCTTCACTTCATACACACGTCTGATCACATACATAGGTGTCTCCTTAGATCCCAAAAGCTCGAAAATGTCGAAGTTTTGGGATATTTTCACGAAAAATAATGAACTGAAAATTCATATCGAGATCGAACCTGCTCAAAATACATCCTGAACCGACGGTCGGTAAACGCTTTCACGCCGGTTTCACCATAATTTAACGCCAGAATTACGAATATCCGAGATATCATTACGGGACTGTCGCCAAACAAACTCAGAACAAGATAGAAGCCTGTTCGACTGGAGCAACGAATGAAGATCGGCGCCCCTAGGGAGTCAGATTCCAACGAGAACCGGGTGGCTCTTGTGCCAGAAACGGTTGAACGCCTCGTGAAAGCTGGCCACGAAATATTTATTGAAGCTGGAGCGGGAACAGCTGCGGGGTTCCCAGATTTAGCCTATACAGACGCAGGGGCTAAGACATCTACTGCTAACGACATAGCGGGTTCGGTCGACATATTTGTCCATGTCCAACCCCCAACTATCGAAGAAGTCGGAGCACTAAAAAAGGGCAGCATTGTTGTATCAACGATGAATGCACGCTCTAACTCTTCATTGGTTTCCGCTCTCGCTTCGTCAGGTTCTACCGCACTAGCTATGGAGCTAGTCCCCCGAATCGCTCGCGCACAGCGCATGGACGTACTATCGTCTCAGGCATCTATTGCCGGATACAAGGCAGCACTTCTCGCTGCGAACTCACTTGGCAAATATCTGCCAATGATGATGACCGCTGCTGGAACTATTCCACCAGCCAAAATCCTCGTACTCGGAGCCGGTGTAGCCGGACTTCAAGCAATCGCAACTGCACGTCGACTCGGCGCAGTTGTCGAAGCATTCGACGTACGAGCCGCAGCTGGTGAACAGGTCGAAAGCTTGGGTGCGAAATTCATTCAGCCTCCGGCAGCAGAAGATGCTGAAGGAGCTGGCGGTTATGCACGTGAGCAGACAGAGGATGAACAGGAAAAGCAGCGTGAGTTCCTTAAAGAGCACATTGCTCAATCCGACGCAGTTATTACAACCGCGGCAATTCCAGGACGCCCTGCCCCGTTACTTATGACAGAAGACATGGTCGACGTAATGAAGCCGGGTAGCGTGGTTATCGACCTCGCTGCTGAATCAGGTGGAAACGTTGCTGGCACAGTCGCTGGTGAAATTATCGACAAGAACGGTATTTCGATCAACGGACCAATCAACGTCCCAAGCTCGATGCCGTTCCACGCAAGCCAACTCTACTCACGAAACGTAATGGCGCTCTTCGATCTCATAATTGATAAGAAAGAAGGAACGCTGATTATCGATTTTGAAGATGAAGTGATCGACACTATGTGTGTTGCACACGAAGGCGAAGCTCGACATGGATTAGGTGAATAAATGTTTGACGCCGAAGCGCTAATAATTGCTCTAACAGTGTTCGTACTCGCGATTTTCATTGGGTACGAGGTAATTACAAAGGTTCCTCCAACACTGCACACACCACTGATGTCGGGATCAAATGCGATCTCCGGAATCGTAATCGTGGGTGCGCTGCTGGTTGCTGGTCAGGCTGATGGACTTGTAGGGCAAATCCTAGGTGCCATTGCAGTCGGACTCGCGATGATCAACGTGGTTGGTGGCTTCATGGTTACCGACAGAATGTTGAAAATGTTCAGAAGGTCGGGTCAGAAATAATGAGTACCGACGCACTCTTCCACATAAACATTACGAACGCGGCTTACATCTTCGCTGCGATTCTGTTCATTGTTGGACTAAAACAACTCGGTTCACCAGCGACAGCGCGGAGAGGTAACCGAATGTCCTCGCTGGCTATGCTAGTCGCCGTACTGGCGACAGTAGTCGGTAACGAAATCATGTCGTGGGAATGGATTCTAGGAGGAATCATCGTTGGTTCCGCCATCGGAGTCTACTCGGCTCGTAAGGTTGAGATGACCTCGATGCCGCAACTCGTGGCGATCTTCAATGGTTTCGGTGGTGCTGCTTCGGCAGTGATCGCAGCCGGTGAATTAATCCGTTTGATCAACGAAGGTGCAGTAATAGCTGAAGACGTTTCGATCACGATCATGGCTTCTGTAATCGTCGGTGGAGTGACCCTAACCGGTAGCTTCATCGCCTACGGCAAGCTTCAGGGCCTGGTTCCAACTCGACCTCTGCTTATGCCAATCCGTAACGTAATCAACGTTGCTCTGTTGATCGGAATGATCGCTTCTACCGTTTGGTTGGTTATCGATCCTTCGATCACTGCATTCTTAATCGCTGGTGGAATCGCACTCGCACTAGGGATCCTTGTTGTGATTCCGATTGGTGGTGCCGATATGCCAGTGGTCATCGCACTGCTGAACTCTTACTCCGGCATAGCTGGCGCTGCTACAGGATTCGTCCTTGGCAACAACATGTTGATCATCGCTGGTTCACTGGTTGGTGCTTCGGGACTGATTCTCACGAGAATCATGACCAAGGCGATGAACCGATCTTTGATGAACGTAATGCTCGGAGGGTTCGGTGTTGAAGATGGCGCATCGGCTAGCGGTGATGAGGAAACTCGACCCGTTACTTCGATTCAACCTGAGGACGCTGCGACAATGCTTGCATACGCTCAGTCGGTGATCTTCGTGCCGGGCTACGGTCTTGCCGTTGCTCAAGCTCAGCACCAGGTTCGTGAACTCGCAGACTTGCTCAAGCAAAAGGGAATCAGTGTTCGATACGCTATTCACCCTGTCGCCGGTCGTATGCCGGGTCACATGAACGTACTGCTCGCAGAGGCTAACGTCCCTTACGATGAACTGAAGGACCTTGATGAAATCAACGGTGAGTTCCAACGAACTGACGTTGCAGTGGTTATCGGTGCTAACGACGTGACTAATCCGTCGGCACGAACCGACACATCGAGCCCGATCTACGGCATGCCGATTCTGAACGTTGACCAGGCACAGTCGGTGATCATGATGAAACGTGGAATGTCAGCCGGTTTCGCCGGGGTCCAGAACGAATTGTTCTTCCTCGACAAGACCCAGATGCTCTTCGGTGATGCCAAAGACTCCGTCGAGAAAATCACCAAAGAAGTGAAAGACCTTTAGCACTTTTCGGCAAAGACAAAAAAGGCCTCAGTTGAAAACATCTGGGGCCTTTTTCGTTTAGACAATCAAACTAGTTAGAACGCCTCGGTCAGGTTGCTGCCGGGTTTTCGGTATTCCTTGTTCCAAAGCCCCTCGACCTGATATCGAGGCTTCCAACCAAGCACTCGGCGAGTCTTCTCATTATCGTGTTTTCGGTGGGGTAAATCCGGGAAGATGAAGAATGCTTCATTCTTCGATGCAAGTCGTTCTTCCGAAACCTCAACAGCAGCTTGAACGGCTGTGCCGCAATCCTGCCATGCAGTGGAAAATGGAACCATATCTTCGTGATAAACCACCGGCGCTTCGGGTCCGCCTAAGTTCCACGAGTGCTTCATGTTGTAATACAGCAGCGTGATGACCTGAATCCCGTACCGTTCGCTAAACACCCGACATATTTCCTGTCCCAAAGCCTTCGTGTGCGCATACAGCCGGGTTCCCGGTGCTGGTGGCATATCGGGAGTTAAATCGAAGTCCCATTCCTCGTATTGCTGACCAACCATTTGGAAATGCGGACCAGTAGTTATCACTCTCGTTATTCGGTGTTCACGGGCAGCGACCATCATGGCGTAATTGCCCATCGTATTCACATCGAATGCGAGCTGTCGGTGAGGTCGTATAACCGAGAGATTCACGATCATATCCATGCCTTCAGCGGCCATCACAACTCCATCCACATCATCTGCCGAAAGCTTCTGAAACCTACCTTCGTAGTCTGGGTATGGATCGTTGATATCGGTCAGAAGAATATCGTGCCGATCCTTCATCGCTTTCACAGCCCACGGTCCTAACATTCCGTTCCCGCCAAGAATTAGGATCTTCATAATGAAAGCCTCCCGGCTAGTCCTGGCAGCAATCTTTCAGCCGTCTTGGTGATGAATCGTTGGTGTTCTACATAAGACTGAATGTGAATATCTTGCCACTGGATAAGTTCTTCACTCACCAAAGCTTCTTGGATCGAGGCACCAATCATGCCGTGCGACACTGCAGCGGTATCTTCAGGATTCCCAGAGCCATCGCCGATGAACGGCCAACCTAGTCGAAGATTGGCGACTTTAATTAATCGATCACGGGCGAACTCTTTACACACGTACTCAGCCATGTGAGCTGTAAGAATTTCGATGTCCTCAGCAGACGGATCAGACCTCCATTTTTCAGTCACTACAAGGTTCTCTTCATGATCCTCGAAAACTCGCAAGGTACTTACGTTTACATAGCGTGGAACCCCTGCATCGGACGCAGCCTGTAGTAGGTTGTACATTCGGCGAGTGTGGTAGTCCATCAAATGAGTATTAGAGCCAGTCTGCCCTTGGTAACCAATGTTGATGATTACATCAATATCAGCAACCAGCTCGTCTGTATCTGCATCATGATTTAACTCGTTCGGAACGATATTACCGCTGGCGTTTTCAGGAAGATCGGTAAGCCGAAGCGTATGTGCTCCACTTAGCGCACCAGCTACTAGTTGCGCCGTTGCAGACGCTGCCGACGTTATCAGCAGGTTCAATTTTCAACTCCACTCATTGCGATGCATTACAAGCAAGATATTTTTAGACCAACCCTACAGACGGGTTAGGTTCGTAGATACTAACTCCATGAAGATGATTGATCTCAATTGTCGCGACCAAATTTCCAACAAAAGTTGGTACTGCATAGACGCATTGGTTTGGCTAGTGATGATTCCAGCAAGATATGTAAGTGCCCCTCCGAAACAACCGACTATCAATGAACCGCTCAACCTGAGCTGATTGCGATCTGGTCGACGTTATTGGCGTGAAAGAACCAAACACGATAATCACGTCTGTGGGAGAAATACTGATGTACGGTGCACATGTCATCGATCAACCATTAGACTGCGCAAAGCTAGCCGAGGAATGCCTACGACACTTCGTAGAAAACGCAAAGCGCATCGAAGGAGGTTTAATCGATTCAATACGAGTCGACGATAATTATTAATACACCTACCACGGCGGTAGAGCCCTCGATAGAAGGATCGCTCGTCGATGAAGGCATCGCTCTCGTATGGGAACAGGGTGGTCAGTCCCTCGGCTCGTTTATCTATTTAGATGACGCAGCGAAAGAACACAAGAGCGATTGCCTTTGGCGGGACTACCAAGCCTTCCAGCGTGATGAACTAAAAAAAAACGCATCCCGGGGAGAATTTATAGAGATTAACGGTGTCTTCGGTTCAATCCTTCACGATTCTGCATGTTGCTCTCTCCCGGAAAACCGCTATGATCCAACAATCGTTCCATATGCTCGACGGAGGTTCACGGTCTTGATACTCAGGGTTTCTGAGCTACGCAGATATTGGTTGAATTTTATTCTGGTCTTAGCAATATCGATGTCAGCAATATTATTGGCCGGTTGTGGATCTGGCGAAAGCGAAGAAGCTATCTTCCTACAAATTAGCGATCCTGGCCAAATAATGACTATCGAAGATCTTCTTGCCACTCCGTACAAAGAGTTGAGTAATTACTCAACCGAGGGCTTGTCAGGGGCCAATAACGTCAGCTATGGCTTCCTGAGGGTTGGTGAGGGTGATCCCTACGATTACGAAGTTAGGTTTTACGACTCCCATCAAGCGGCAATCGATCAAGGAACAGCGATGGCGATCGAGGGAACCGGAGCGGACGCAGTTCTGAGTGAGGATGACGCTACCTACAAATCAGGGGTGAAGAATCGCAGGACGATCATCGGCGGAGGCGTCGGTGGCGGTGCTCGCAGTGGCATTGGCCCAAAATTCGGAACTTACGCTATTTTCGGGAACATAATTCTACTTTGTCAGGGAGCTGATCCAGAAACATCGCTTGAACGATGTGCTCTTATGGCAAATACGTTGGTTCCAATTGAATAAGCAATCTCAGTCTAGATTTCTCGGTTTTGCAATGCTTCCCATTCTGGTGATGATCGTATTCGCCGCATGTGGCTCAGGATCACCCGATGCTCCCTCAGCCGCAAATATAGTGAAAATCTCCGATTTCGAGCGAACTTTGACCATCGATGACATCAAAGCGACGGGTTGGAAGGTAGGCAAAACCTACGATGTTGGAGGACTAGATGGTGCGGAACAGGCCTACATGGGATTCTGGACTCCACCAGGACTTGGTTCTCTCAATTACGAAATCAGGATCTACCCAAGCCATCAGGTAGCCGTCGAACAAGGAACTCGGTTCGCCGAAGACTCTTCAGGTGAAGACGCATCGCTGAACGCAGATGATGCGTTGTGGGGTGAAGGCGTTCGTGATCGCAGAATAATTGTTGGAGGCGGAGCGAGAGGAAGTCAAAACCCTCGATACGGCGATTTCGTGATACTCGGAAATATAGCGATTCTGTGTGAAGGACGGACTCCGGAGCATTCCCTCGATCAATGCGCACCATTCGTCGCTTTAATAAGAGGTGAGGGCGCATAATTACGCCATAATGATATCGTTGGACAGAGTCATTCATATAGATGGCTAATTTGGCGAATGACTGTTGAGTTGTAAACAGGTATATTTGGCAAACTCACTACACAATTTAATTTGTTTTCAGACAATTAGTAAGTACGGAACAATTACAGGGAGCTTGATATGAATCAGATAAACAGTGGCAAGGCACGGCTTCTGATACTGATTGTTGCGATTACAGCGCTTTCGATATCTGCAGTAGCTTGTGGAAGTGATAGCGACAATAGTGTGACTGCTGTTGATGAAGGTCCGATAGTGAAGATCAACGCTACGGAACGCATCTACACCGACGCCGACATTACGGGTGTTCCATTTTTCAAGCACGACGATGATTACGATGTAGAAGGACTCGATGGCGCTATAACAGCCATCTACGGCTTCTACGGTTCCGATCCTTACGCACGACTCGAATACGAAGCTCGCTTCTACGCTAGTCACGCTTCTGCAATGGTCGAGGGTGTTGATTTCGCCGATGAAGCTACAGGTGCTGACGCAACTCTACTCAAGGACATACAGCGATGGGACGAGGGAATCTCGGACCGCCGTCAGTGTGCTGGTAACGGTGGACATCACTCAGGCAAATGCGACAACCCAAAGTACTTCGATTACGTAGTCGTTGGAAACATGGTGCTGATGTGCCAAGGCAAGGACACCCCTACTTCACTCCAGGCATGTGCTGATCTGATGGCTGTGGTGCAGTAAATCATGTCCACTTCCAGTTCATTAAACAAAAAATATACTGTCGTTTTCATGTTCGCAATTTTCGTTGCGCTGATCGGTACTGCTTGCGGATCTGATTCAGGTGCAAGTGGGGGAGAATCAGAAGTACCTCGGGTCGTTGCGAGCGATCGGATCTACACGGTTGAAGATTTTCGTGGAGTATTGGGTGTCAAGGTTGTAAAGGACTACGACATCGATGAACTTCCAGGTGCTCTAGAAGCATGGAATGCCATCTACAATCAGCTCGATTACGAAGTTCGTTTTTACCCAACACATGCAGCAGCTGTAGCAGAAGGAACTCTGTACGCAGATTCAGTAACCGGTGAAGATGCTGTAGTAACTGGCGATGTGCTTTGGGAAGAAGGCAGGAAAGACCGTCGCAAGTGCAGTCGAGCCGCACAAACTCCCCACTCTAGCTGTTCCTATTCAGCAAGATACCTTGAATACGTTATTCGTGGAAACATGATTCTCTTCTGTGAGGGTGACGAATCACCAGACGCATTCACAAACTGTGAAAACATGCTGGGCTTGATAGCAGAACCTGCTTAGACAGATAGACAAACCAAAACAGACCGACATTTTTCATGTCGGTCTATTTATTTAACCCGTTAGCGAAGGGTTAGATTCGTCTCATGGCAACACGGCGATGAGATCCTCACATGTCGATATTTGACGTTCACAGAGCATTATCATGTTCCCGACGATAGCATAAGCCGGGTACAAGTTCACAACCGGTATCAATGGGTCTCTCTGCCCTGCTGTGCGTGCAATGATCACCTCAGCCGGCTCAGTACCTACAGAAATAGCGTCGGCGTGTGAACTGTAGAACCGTACTTCGATATCACGTTGATTAAAGAAGCCGTACCAAATATCAATCGACCCCGGCACAGTTTCCAAACCGAACTGTCGATTCTTCTTGAATCCTACGGCAGTTAGATCATCGATTGTGTAGGACGCCTCAGGCCGAGTCACCAACCTGACTCCCTTTTCGTCTACAGAAACGTTCTCTGATGCGATTGGCTCGCCAGAATCTCCACAACTTAGCACAGCGAACATAACAACTACTGCCAGAACCAATAAAACAGACTTTACAAAGCTCAACGAAACAACGTTCCCCTGAAAACTCATGTGAACTGCCTTTGTAGTGAAGTGGGTCAATATGACAGACATAGTAACGATCGGAAAGATCGAATGTCTAGTTAAAAAAAGTGCCCCTACCAAATTGGCAGGGGCACTTCGTTTGCGTCTGTTATCTCAAGTAGTAAGAACTACTAGAGTCTTACTACTTAGCTGTAAGGCCGTGTAGTACCAGTGACCACGTGAGGTGCCAAGAGGCCTCGTTCACGTAACCAGAGGTTTCACCGCCGAGAGGCCAGTTAGTCCATCGCTTTTCACTCATGATTATGCGGTGGTAGAACTCAAGAACTGGAACGTCCGGAAGTTCTGTCAACCAGATATCCATGGCTTCATGCCACAGTACTTGCATCTTGTCGATGTCATCTGGGTGAGTCTTAGCGACTTCGTCAGTAAGTTCGTCGAAACGTTCGTTTTCCCAGTGGTAGAAGTTGACCTGGTGACCACCTGGAATGTTTACTGACGCTGACTGGTAAAGCTTCATTGTGAAGTAAGGGTCACGGACCGATCCGCCGTGTCCGAACATCAGACATTCGAAGTTACCTTCAGCCATTCGTGAAGAAGCATCTGGCGGCTGGGAGTAAGAAGCGTTGATGCCCTCACGTCGAAGCTGCTCAGCTGTGACAGGACCAAGGTCCACCCACGGGCTGAAGCCGATGATTTCACAGTTGATGCCATTACCTTGGGCGTCAACCCAAGTGTCGTCAGCACCAGTCTTTGTGTATCCAGCACCTTCGAGCAACTCTGCAGCCTTGGCTGGGTTGTGCTCTGTGGTGTCGTGTACAGCAAGGAGGTCCGCTACGGAGTCAAAGTACTTCTGGAGCGGTGGGTACTGCGGCATCGTAAGCGGGTTGAAAGCCGCTGCGCCGTCGTAGGCCACGTCAGCCAGTTCCTGCCGGTCTAGCAAGTAGCTGAATGCCCATCGAACATCTTTGTTGTCGTAAGGACCGAACTTACCGGAGTCGTTGAAACCAATCGATACCGGCCACCAGTCAACATATCCGAAAGGAGTGTCTGTACCGGTGTGTGTAACCAAGTCTGAGTTCTTGCCCATTGTCTCAACGATAACCGCAGGTGTGGTCATTGCAGAGTAGTCAACGGTGTCCGAAATCAGAGCCTGCGACCGAACCGTTTGGTCAGGAGTTGGCAGGTAAATTACACGTGCTGGTCCAGGCAGCTTGCCGAACTGACCGAGGTCAGATACGCCTTCGCCCCACCACGAGTCGCGGCGGTCGATGATTTTCTGCTCTGGTGTTCCAGAAACAACCTTCCATGGACCCGTAGTTAGCGGGAAGCCCTGGGCTGGGTCGTAGTCCTTGAACGTAGTCCAGTCTTGGCTGCTGTAGTGGTGCTCTGGCACCATGTAAACACCAATGTCGAACTTGTACGTCAGGAGGAACATGAATCGTGGGTCTGGTCGGTCAAGCACTACCCTTACGGTGTGGCTGTCGACTTTTTCCGCTCGGTTCATAGCGTTGTCGATGTCGTTACCCCATCGGACTTCTTCTTTGAGGTCCTTAAGAGTGTTCAACGTGTAAACAACGTCGTCTGCGTTGAACTCTTCACCATCGGACCAGTTCACACCGGATCGTAGGTTGATAGTCAACTCAGTAAAGTCGCCGTTCCAGTCCCAGCTCTCAGCGAGCCAAGGGATCGTCTTATCGTCGAATGCACTAAAGAATGCAAGCGGCTCAAAGATGATGTTTGGACCAGATTGGTGGTTTGCACCAATGGCGTAGGGGTTCCATAGCTCATGGTCAACAAAACGACCTTCAGCACCACCAAGGTAACCGATGAACGTGTCATCCCGAGCTACGTCTGCAATTCCAACTGCAGCAGCTTCTTTAGCAGGAGCAGCTTCCTTAGCAGGAGCAGCTTCCTTAGCAGGAGCAGCTTCAGCTGCTTTTTCTTTAGCAGGTGCAGGCTCTGAGCCTCCACCATCGCTAGCAGAGTCTTCATCTCCGCCACAAGCAATTGCCGCAATAAGCGCAATTGACAGCATGGCGAGGAAGAGAATTCTCCACCTCTTAGTAAATGTCATTCCTGACCTCCGAATAAATGTCAGACGCGAAACTAGATGTACCGTAAAACAACAGCATTAATCTATTAGCAAAATTTATATCTGATTACAACTTCCTAGTCAACATTGACAATTGGTCAATCGGTGTTCGTTTTTAGGTCGTTTTTGTTTGTAGAAATGACTTAAAATTGGGTAATACAACTGCTTATTCAGTAGATTACTAGCTTCTGTAGTAGCAATTAATGCGTGCTAGAAAATCATTGAGCGC
>Ga0308010_1001765_pt1 | contig 11692 bp, 23 predicted proteins | sample Neamet129_FD_202368 | JGI IMG/M metagenome (GOLD analysis project Ga0308010, IMG submission 202368) | Marine microbial communities from water near the shore, Antarctic Ocean - #129 | ecosystem: Environmental > Aquatic > Marine > Unclassified | place: Southern Ocean | collected 2014-07-24 | reverse complement strand
AATGCTTGGTTCATTATAACCTGTCCCGCACCTGTCTCCACTGATATCTTACCCACTGTCCCGTCTTTGTTGGGTAGTAGGATAATCAAAGACTTTCCAACCTCATCCACCGTCATACTGAACGCAGTTCCCAACACACCAATCCTCGCTGTTGGTGTCCGAATTTCCACGTTCTGATTGCTCAACTTCGCAATATTACCACTGGCATAACGCACTGTGCCAAGGGCAATGTTCATCACCAACTTAGACCCTGTTTTAGAATTAGGGTCATACACAAACTCATCAATCACCAAGGAACTGTGTGAGCTTACTGCGACATTGGTATCATCAACAAACGTGATACCAATGCCACCTTTACCAGTTCTCACGTTGTCTTTAAACTCAATATCAGAACCCTTCTTTAGATCAGTCTTTTCACCAGACCTTTCTACAGAAGCGTTCCCCTTATGTTTTACCACATTCCCGATAGCACCATAAGCACTGGTACTAAAGAGAATGATACTAATCGTCCATAGTAACCGTAACATTATGAGCTGATCCCACTGTTGTTATGACGGTTGAACCATCATGTGCACCACCCTGTGTAATCGCAAATGTACTGGATGCACCTGTATGATGTAGAGTAGTGTCTTGGTCAGCAGCACCAGTATGAGTTGAAGTCACTGTATTACTGGAACCAATTAAAGTAACAGATGTCACTTTCTTATCTGAACCAACCATTGTCGCTGTACTGTTTTCATTAATGGTTACAGTATTACTACTACCTGTTGCTACTAAATCAATGTCAGCATCACCAGAAGCAGCAGAAGTACCAACATTAACTGTTGTCGTATTGCTACTACCAGTTAAAGTTTGTATGATACTGTTATCATCAGCCGCAGAGTTTGAACCGACTGTCACCGTAGAAGTATTACTATTACCTTCTTGTCTAAGTGTCAGCGTCTGTGTTGCACCTACAACAGATGCAGCAATGGTGTTAGTGTTACCAATCTGATCAATGTCTAGTGTTTGGTTATCACCCGTCAAAGTAACCGCCGTAGTTGCATCACCAAACTTATTGGTCTGACCATCTTGGTTGATATTCGCAGTCAGGCTTGCACCAGACTGTGTTATGTATACGTCACTCGCATAACTCACACTGCACATAATAAAATAAGCAAGTATTGTAAGTATGCTCGTTCTCATTTTTCTTCCTCCTTTTTAAATTTCCATAGTTTTTTTTGCTCACCTTCCTTAATTATCTCAATAAGTGATTGTTCGATTGCTTTCCTCACTGCATAGGTTGTGGACTCATTGTCCGTTATCCCTGCCTCTGTCTCCAGCAATTTGGTTCCCATATCCAAAAACTTAAATACGGTAGCAGACAACTTTGTACTCAGAATAGTCTTCTGAGAACTGACTGCTATTAACACTTCACCAGTTTGTACTGATATTAAACGTAAGGCAACTGTTACCATATCCTTACGATACTCATCAGATATACCAATACCTAGATACCTTACACCCATACCACCCGTTTCTGTGTTAGTATCATAACCAACTATTCCCCCTGTCAGCAATACTCCTGCAAATAACAAGGGTTTAATCTTTTCTGCCTTATCTCCCTCATACGATTTCCGTGTGTTTCGTATGATCTGTCTTTCTTTTAGTAGGTTCTCTAACTCCATTCTTTCTATGACTTGAAACCATGTACCATTTCCAGCCTTCTTGAGTGATTGAATTAACCATATATCTCCACCCTGTGTCACTGCACTACTAAGTAATGCAAGCGATGCACCCGGTTTTCTTTGTCCTGTTACGTCATTGAACTTATACACCGCAATCGGAACCTTACGCTCCGGCTGGGGCATATTGTATAGTTCATCTACTAACGGTATACTACTAGCTACAGGAACATCTTGTGGGATGCTCTGACAACTAGAAAGTAAAGTCGCCAACAGGAACAGTGATAAGAGTCGAACTACCATTTGTATCCACAATCGTTAATTCTACGGTATCAGAACTCTTGACGTAACTTATTGTTGTACCCTCAAAAGTAACCGTACCGGATGTTGAAGCGTCTTCACCGAACATACTATCTACTAATTGTTTAGAAAGTTGAGCATATATTCTTGACTCAACATTCTTCATAAATTTAGATAGGTTCGTGTTTGCAGCATCGCGTATTGCTTGTCTCCCTGCTGCTTCCTTCTTTTCTTTAATCGCCTTATTTCTAGAGTACTCTTGGTTCTCAATAGTCAGAACATGGGCACTATATCCATTACCACTGAAAGCAGGCGACTTCCATGTATGAGTAAGATCAGCATATAAATTCACAGGAATTAAACACAACATAATTATTAAAATTTTAAACATCATCTTTTTTTTCTTGTTTTTGTTTTTGTTCTTGTATTTCTATTACAGTATGTATTTTTTGATCCAACCGAATCATATCATTATCCAACATTCTTACTCTATCAATAAGTGCTATCAATGTACCAGTAGCCTTTTCCAAACTTGGAAGAATATTATTTGTAACAAATTTCCAAATATAATATATAAAATACCCCATACCCACAGCAACAACTATAGGAACCCCATATTGATTAATTAACTCTACAATATTATCCATTACACTTAATCCTTTCTAGAATCCTCTTTTCCATCAGCAGCAGATATTCTACGTGTATCTGGCTTAACTCCCAATGCATGGCATATAAGAGTATCTAACTTCACGATTTCATTATTAATAGTTTTTACACGATTGTCCAAAGAAGATATCATACTATTTAACACTGTAGTGCTACTGACAACCGAATCAAGTATATATTTAAGCAATAATATGATGAAAAACCCGCCAGCAATGACGGCCGCGATGGAAAAACCAAGGTCAGCAATTATAGTAAATGCTTCCATAAGTTTACTCCATTTAGTTATATAACTAATAAGTATTTATGAATATTTGTATATTAGAAGGAATAAAATAGGAATAATATTATTTATTATGTAATTTTACAAAGTATTCAGCGTCAACAACTACTAAGGGTTTTTGGTTGTTTCGCTTGATAAAAACGACAGGTTCATAGTTTCCAGAATTGGATTCTGCCTGTTCGTATGATTTCCATACATTAAGTGATTCTTGATTTTTGCACTCAATTGAATATGGAAATTTCTCTCTAGCAGCACGGGCCATGATGAGATCTTCACCACCAGCACCCATGCTGCGAGATTCTACGTCTTCTGGGTGTACATCTAATTGTTCAATAAGTTGGTCACGAACCCACTGTTGGAATCTGCGACCTTTTGCTTTAGCACTACTAGTTTTCATTATATTTAAAAGTCATCTTCATCCCAGTCAGATATTTCATCTATGTAATTTGGATCATCAATATCACCTTTACAAAATGGACAATATAATGTTTTATAATGATAATTGTCCATATTGTGTTTTATAACAAACTCCGCTTCACAAGATTCACAAACAACCAAATTCACTGTATTTCACAAAACCCAGCAGCACATGCAAGTTCTTGAGCACCAATTGTCATGTCAGTTTGTTCATATTCTGATAATTTTTCCCAATTCACAATTTCAGGCATTTGTTGCAAAAGAATTTCATATTCTTGTTTAGTACAATCTTGATAAGGTGCTTGTTTATATATGTGTTCTGCGAATGGAAGGAAACTGACACCACTCATATAATTAAAGTTTTCATAAACCCATGCACCAACCTGCAACCATTCGTTTTCTTTAACAGTGATAGTAACAGAGGGCTTGTGCTCACACCAATTTTCTTGATAGATTTTCCACAATTTCAATTGTTCAATTGCAGACATGTCTGTTCTAAACACGGCACCATTATCAACTTTCATTGGAAAAGAAAATACTGCTGTGTGACTTGGATTCATCACATCATCTTCTACTGGAAATCCTTGGTCTGTCATCATTTTTGTTAGTGGATCTTTTTTATCGCCACGCACTGTACGAACATAATAGGGATTGTGTCTTGCATGAATACCAGAAGCAGAATCAGTCAGCTGACTTACTGTACCAGAAGGTTTAACACAAGTTACGGCAACAGACTGATTGATTCCAAACTTATTGGCAAATTCTTCATTGGTTTTAATAGCCACATTTTTTAGTTCTTGTAAAAGTTTATCCAATCCGGGTGTTTTACCATTTGTCAATTTGCAATCCATAATACCTGTCAAAGATACACCAAGCAATCTTTCTTCTTCACAGTTTTTCTTCCATGTTTTAGAAATATATTTAAAGTTTGTAAGAGTAGATTGAAATGTTCCAAGAATAGTTGCAAGACGAACTTTTTCTAAAAGTGTTTCTTTTGTATCATTTATACGAACAACCACTTCTGATAAATTACAAAACTCACGACTACGAAGAATAATCTCAGAACAAGGATTAGTGCCAAATTCCTGATTTTCTACATCGCGACGACCATTCTTTGATGCCATCCAATTTGCAGATTCACGATTAAAAATACCGCGCTCACCAGATTTAGAATCATAAAGTGATTTCCATTCATCCATGAAAATACCAATATTTGGTTTCTCAGTATAACATGCAGAATTGTTTGCAAGTGCACGTTGACCATTCTCATTCCACCATTGGCCAGTCTTTGCATTGCGCATAAGACCATCAGACAAATTAGATAGACTAATGAGTGCAGAACGGCGAACACCACCAACTACAACAACCTCTGCAATTTTGCAAACAATATCGTGTGATTCCAATGAAGTCAACTTACGACCAGATGCATTCTTAAAAATATTAACGGTAAAATTAAATAGAGATTCAAGTGGTTCTGGTCCACTAGCTCGTCCACCAAACGTCTTCAGCGGTGCGCCAGCGGGCCTTATCTTCGATAAATCCCATCTTGGTATCTGTCCGACATATAACATACCAACGAGCTCTTTAAGCGCCTTAGCCCAACCCAATTTACTATCAGCAACTACAATGGTAGTATCTGTAGGATGAAACTCATCAGCAATCTGTGGCAACTGAGAAATATACTGTCTCTCAACACTAAACCCAACACCAGTACCATTCATAAGAACATAAAGAATTTCATCAAATGCTTGTGGACGGTCAACCGCAACATAAGAACAATTATATCCTGCAATGTTCTCACGTTTAAGTGCTTCTCCTGCCGTCATCACACAACGCATAGAGGGCATAATACGCAAACCAAGAACAGCTTGTTCTAGTTCATTTCTTAAATTTTTGGACAAATCAAAATTAACAGTCTCTTTCAGGTGTTCTGTAAAAAAATCAAAATATCTTGTAATTGTTTCATCCCACGTTTCTCTACGTCCTTTATCGGGCAACCAACGTGAATATCTAGATAAGTGAATAAACTCTTGATACGATGTGGGTAGATAATTACTAGTCATTAATTTTTCTCCATTCTGATAATTTTAATTGTGCCTGTGCAAAACTAAAAGTATTATCTTTTATAATTTGTTGTAATTCTTCTTTAGTATGTCCTGCAAGAACCATGTCATTAATATCTTTTTGTTTTATATAACTTGGCCAAATAACAACATTACGACCTTGTTTTATTGTTTTTTCTATTTGTTTACAAATTTCACTATTTCTTGGTTCATTATCAAAAATTATAGTTAAGTCTTCATTCAATAATAATTTTCCTTGAACACTCAAAGATTTTGAAAAATCTGATCCTGCAACTGCAATACAATTATCCAGAAATAGACTATCTAATGGTCCTTCAACAACAAGAATATGTTTACTCTTGTCTACCTTGTCAAGACCAAATATTTTATCACATTCAGCATTTAACTTGATAGTGATATACTTAGGTTCTTCTGAACCAAAGGATCTTCCCTGATATGCAAATATTTCACCACATTCATTTCGAAATGGAATCAATAATCTTGGATGATCACCACCCAAAGATGGAAATTTATTCTTTATTAAAAAGTTCGTGAATCGATAAAAAGCCGGGCATAGATATAAGTCTTTGTGCCGTGTTTCAGGAATCTTTCTCTCTCCAACCAATCTTCTCGCCGGGTGAGATTCGGGTAATTGTGATATTGATTTAAGGTTTTTGAAAATATTTTTCTTAGGAAAGATAGGAGCATTGAATTTAAATTCCGGTTCTGGGTTGTTGGTTTTAACACCTTTTCTATAACGTTCGAGTATATAGTCATCATAGATTTTTGAGTTTACATGCTTGATAAGATTACCAAGTGATGCACCTACACTACAATTGTGACATTTAAAAAACAAATCATTTTTCTTACGAAAAACAAATCCTCTTGCTTTTAATTTATTTTTATTAGAATCACCACAATAAGGACAACGAAAATTCCACAAATTATCTCCTTTCTTTTTAAAAAGAGAAAGCTGTGGACTAACTAGATTAAGATATTTTGTATCGATATAAGACATTCATTTATAATACCACATGTATCATAAAATGTCAATTATAAAATGTCAAGTTCTAAAATTTTATTGATTACAAACCCAGCAATGATAGAGGCACCAATAAGAACATGACGCCATTTTTCTAAAACACCAACTCTGTCTCTAAGTTCATCACGTATAGATTGAATTTCTTTATTCTGTTGTGCGTGTTGTGCAGCTGCGGCAATAATAATTTCTTTAGTGTTAGTTGTTACTCTGGAATGAAGTTCAGTAATTTGTATTGATAGTTCAGAACGACGAATTTCAATTTGTTGTTCTGCATCAACAATTGATTCTTCTTGTTTGGAAAGTTTTTCTTCGTGAACGGCAAGCATACGATGAATTGAGTTAGATACATCAGTCAATTTTTCAATAGCAATGTCTAGTCTATCGTGTATTTTTTTTTGGTCTTCAAGTTCTCTTTTTAAAAGTTTGACCTCAGTATCTAACTCATTCATTTTTTAATCTTCAGATTTAAGAAGTGTGATTGCACCCCAAGCTACAGCAGCCCATGCTGCATAATGTGCCCAAGCACCAAGGAACAAAACGACCAACCCAACAGCAATCATTGCACCACCATCCCAAGAAGTTCTTTCATTAATTTTCTTTGTTAACCAGTCCATTATAGATCTCCAATTTAGTTAGTTTTAGTAATTGAATTGTTATGATTTTTTATTCAACAACTACTCCTTTATTTATGAAAATAAAAAATCATCGCGAATATGTTGTGTGTGATTCCTGTAATATATTATATCTCCCTGTCAATTGTCACAGATTTTGTTGTGTTGTTATCTGTGCAATGTTGTGCAAAAATTGCAGATTGTGCTACAATAACTTCATCAGCGACAAATGCATTTCTATTTGCTTCCGTATCAAAAACTCTAGTTTTTGTTTTTGTTAACGTATCTTCAGACAAAGATATTAAAAAACTAACAGATTTCCCTGTATCTTCATAAGTAGATTTTATATGGGAGATAGTATCGTCTGAAAAAACAAAAAAATTTGTATCTGTATTCGGACGAATTTCGGTTCCTGCTCGTTTCCATGCCATTTTATCTTTCCTCTAATTTTTTTAATCTAATATCCAAATCATCCAATTTTTTTGCAATGTTTGGATATTTTTTTCTCCATGCTTCTTCTTCGGAGAGTATTTTTATGTTTAGTTTTTTTGCAGACCAAGTAGATATATCATCTACCTTTTCATAAAACCAAACTCCTATTTTAGTATCTAAAAACCAAGAATTAGCTGCACCACCCAAAATGCTTCCTGATATACTACTTATTAACCAAAACCACATTTAATCTGGAGTGCCTACACAACAAGGACATTCATCGTCTGTCGTGCATAAACATGGGTCACATTCACAATTTGGGTTTTGACAAAGTTCGTTTTTACAACTATGTTTATTATTCATATTTATATTCCTTTTAATTAATTTTCATTAGAAGATGCGGGAAAGCTTCCAAAAGCTCTTACTGCATAATATGCAGCATAGGTTTTAATTTTCCACACAGAAGGAGTTGCACTTTGCATACCCCATAAAAAAATATTATCTGAAATTTCTCTTCCCTTTTTCCATGTACCCCAATCTGATTTTTCAGAATGATAATACTTACGCAAAGTTGCATATAGATGGTCATGAATTACTGCTGCTCTTGCAACATCCCACGGAGAAATTATTGACCAACATGATCTTGGAACAGATGCTAAATCTGTTTTCATTCCCTTTACACAAGTAATTTTACCTTCATCAGATATGTTTACACCAATTTTCTGAAGAATAGAAATATCTTCTTTTTTAAGAGATTTTGTTATAAATGTAAGATCTCTTTCCAATATCCATGTTTTTGGTGGTGTGAATTCTGCACTGAGTTTATCATTAAATATACCATTTCTCATTTATTATTTTCCTTTTCAATTTCTAAAGGAATCACAGCCTTTTCATAATAAACAATTATTTCCTTTTGTTGTTGTAAATATCTCTTTATTTCTGCCATGTTTAAAGCAAGTGTTTCGTAATCTCTTACACTCAAAATATAACCAACAAATTCACCGTTCTCTTTAACAAATTTGTCTTTAAATTCTTTAAAATTATTTTCAGTAACAACATAAAAATATATACTGTTCAATTTAATAGATCTGGGCCTGTTCTGTACAGGAATTTTTCTCTCAACTTCTACTGTTTTAATCTCAACAGGAAGAACTGATTTCCAACCACCACACCCACTACTAAGAAGAAGTATTGGTGTCAGGAGAATTAATGATAGTAAGTTTTTCCAACGAGTCAAATAATTTTTGTGTTCCATTGTTTATCTTCTTTTCCACTAAACCCGGTTTTTGCAAACTTAATTTTAAAAGGTCATGTTTACGCAATTTACCAATAAGAACATCCTTATAATTATTTGCCTTGTTCAAATTAGTATGTAGTTCATTATTTAGTTGTTGAAACTTTTCTCTATCTTGAATTAATACATCAATGGTATTAGTTTGTTCCTCTGCTACCATTTCTAATTTTGCACTATTCTCGGTAAGAATTTGAATTCGTGATTGAGTATCTTTATAATAGTAAATACCACCATACACAACACCACCAACCAAACCAATAACAGCTATAAGAATATATATTTTTAACATTCCAATCACCTATTCATTAAAAAATTAGTTTTTAGTTTTATCAGATTTAAATGCTTTTAAACTAATCATCTTTTTTTTACGATCTTTTTCTTTTTTTAATTGCGCATAAAGACGACGATAATCTGGAATATCACCCAAATCTGCAACAGGTGCAGCAGAAAAACCAATACCAATATATTCTTTAAAGTGTTTCATTTTTTTGCTCTTTTTTCTCTCATAGCGTTCAAACGTTCACGATGTTGTTTATAACTTTTAGTCCTACCATCTATAAGAGGAACCTTTCTTTTTTTCTTTTTAGGGTCCACACCGGGTTCACCACTGCCAGGATAATCAGGATGGTCAACACCTAATCCAGCAATAGCACCACCACCGGATGCATTAGCAGGAGCATCTTCTTCAATTTCTTGTCCTGTGCGAACATTTACTTCTTTCCAAATTTGCTTTACGGTTTTCATTGTTTCAAATCCTCCAACCCTACATAAATTTTTTCTTTTGTTTTAACATGAATAACTGAAAATATTTCAACACCCAACACGGTATCTACTGGAGATTCATCTTCATAAACAATAACTTTATCACCAGACTTTGCAGTTAATTCTTCTTCTTCTGAATTCAAAATATCATTTGTTAATTTATATTCACCCTTTGGAAGAACATCACCAAAACCAATTATTTGTTCAGATATACTATTGTCTATCTCATAACCTTCTTCTGCCAAATATTTTACAAATTCTTTTTCAAAAACATCTGGGTCATCAACAGATTCTTTAAAAGTGTCTTTAAGAAGAAATAGTGCTGCAGCATAGGTTCCAAGCTTGGTTCTAAGTCCAGGCACCTTTCCAAAGATTTTCTTTATATTAAATACAAGTTTGTGAAGAGTAGTATATGCAGATTTTTCTTCACTTGTTGAAAGAGGTTTTACTGATTTTCTTTGAAATATGCCTTTAATTTTTGGTTCTGTAGTAATGACACGATTTCCGTTTTCATCTATAATACCCAACTTATAAGCGTCAGTTTCTTTAAATGGTGTAACCAATAGTTTCAAAAAACGATATGTTACAAACAAGTCTATTGCTCTACCCATTATAGTTTCTCCAGTGTTTTTAATACATAATCATCTTTCAAAACATTTATCTCATCTTCTCTTATTATATTTAAAAAAACTAAGAAAGATTTCAATACTCCCCAATATTCTGATTGTATTTTAAAAAGAAGCAACGTAACGGCTGCCTCTGGTCCAAACAAATTGTTAATAACAATTATATGATTCAACAATAATCTTTCTTTAAGAATACCACTTTCATAATATTTTCTAAGTAGTCTTTTAACATACTTAAAACGTTTCATATCATCTTGAAATTCAAATTCATTTTCACAGTGAGGATTGTCATAATATTTGATTGCAAACATATTGACATTTTCACTCGTTATTTTATCATACATCATTTAATTTGTGCACGAATCCTACATTGATTAGTCTCTGTCATTTCATAATTAACATTTAGACTTAGACCACCTTCAATATCTTTACTAATTCCATCATCTTGCAAAAATTCATTATGTGGTGTATCCACATCCTTACCAAATCTGCCACCAAAAAGTGTGAGAGGTAAATCAAAATCACCTTTTGTTTCGGTCATTGGTGGATATTGGTCAAAAGTAAGGCCAATTTTCATCAAAGAATTACGCATTAATTGAAGCCTTTGATTGGGATCAAATTGATCGTCTTCAAAGATTCTTCCAACTATTGCATTGAGTTTTCTAATAACATCATCATTTAGATATCCGTTTGATGGATTTCTACCATAAGTTGGTTCATTAGGAATTTCTGGTTGCCCTTCAGCAATAAAATTTTTAAACTGTTTCATTTTCTTCTCCATCAATAGGAATATCGTCTCTAATTTGTTCTTCAAGAAACATCGATTTCTTTTTATTCAATCTAGTGTCATACTCATATGTTTTTCCAGTATTTTCATCATTAACAACAATAATTTCTGGGTCATTAATTTCTTGCAAGGTTTTCATACGTGTCCCTCTTTAAATACTATTTATAATAACTAAAATATATAGACATAAAAAAAGAGAGGAGCAATTGCCCCTCTCTCATTAAACACACTACTGAATAATCAGTATTAATTAAGCAATATTAACAACACCAACTATAAGCTTACAGCGGCGTTGGAGTCGCCAATATCAGATTGGCCAATAATCGCCCACGCTGTACCCGTCCACATCAACATGACAGTATCGCCATCATCAGTGAAGGCAATACTAGCATAACCAAGCCGGTCAGCTGGTGTCATTACACTAGAACCACCATCCGCATCATTGATGATAATTTTTATCTGACCCTGCACCGTACCATCGGCAAGCGTAGTGGCGTTAGTACCAGCAGTTTCCAGAAGAGTAACAGCAGTTGCAACCGAAATTGCAGTTTGCGTACCATCAGAAATATTTTCAATAGAGTTCGAGAACCCAATAAAAGAAGGAAGGTTGTTAATGAAGTTCGTCACCGAAAGCTTCTTGTTGATAGGCGTGCCAGTTGGATCGTCAACAACGTGAAGCAAATCAGCGCCAGCGACGGCAGTGGACAAATCGGTCAAAGCCGTAATTTTCTTATCAGCCATTTTTTTA
>Ga0308010_1001763_pt1 | contig 11696 bp, 8 predicted proteins | sample Neamet129_FD_202368 | JGI IMG/M metagenome (GOLD analysis project Ga0308010, IMG submission 202368) | Marine microbial communities from water near the shore, Antarctic Ocean - #129 | ecosystem: Environmental > Aquatic > Marine > Unclassified | place: Southern Ocean | collected 2014-07-24 | reverse complement strand
TACCCTGAACTTTAAACCCCATTCCTTTCATTATTAGAGATAGACCACTCATACCAATTCCACCTATGCCTACAAAATGTATTATTTCAGTTTTTGCTAGTTCAATTTTCATTAATAATAGATATTATTTTCTGATTTATATTATTCCATGTATTTTGATAGCTAAAATTTTTCATATTTATTTTTTTATCTAAATATTCTTCTTTATTATCAATAATATTGAATAATTTATTGGTAAGATTAATATCATTAATTTCATTTTGATTTAAAATCCAATTGCATCCAAGTTGATTGTAAAAAAATGCATTTTCAAATTGATGATTATCTCTTGCAGTAAACAATGGTATCACAAGATGAGGTATGTTTAAAAAAACTAATTCTGCTAATGTTGATGCACCTGCTCTAGTTAAACATATATTGGCTTTGTTCATTAAAACTGATATATTTTCATTAAAATCAAATAATTCATACTCAATTTTATTGGTTTGATAAAATAATTTTAAACTTCGAAAATTTTTTTGATTTGTTTGTTGATAAACTTTAAATTTATATTTTTTTGATAAATTAATTATTGAATGTTGCACTATTATATCAAATGATTTTGCACCTTGACTTCCCCCTATTATCAATAAATTTACATCTTTATTATTTGTCTCAATTTTTTTCTTAGTATAAAATTCTTTTCTTAACAAAGATGGAATGATAGAAATTTTATCTGTAAATTTATTTGGAAAATTTTTAATTTTATCAGAATAACAAAAGATTTTCTCACAGCTTTTTATAAAAAATTTATTTGATCTACCCAACACCATATTTGGCTCAAATAAAAATAATTGTATATTCAAAATTTTTGATGCTAAACATAATGGTACCGACATGTATCCACCAGTAGATATAAGTGTTTTGATTTTATTTTTTTTTATAAAAAATAGAGCTTTTAATAAAGCGTGAAAAATTGAAAAAAATTGAAAAGGTAACAAAAAAATATTTTTGGATATTCTAGTTACATCTAAAATTTTTATATTATATTTATCTTTGTCTAAAAATTTGAGTCCTCTAAGATCTGTGATTATAAAAATACCAAACTTATTTTTTAAATGTTCGTAGAAAATTGTGCCAGGTACAACGTGCCCTCCAGATCCACCAGTGCTAATTAAAATTCTTTTTTTCACTTAATTCACTTTTCTTTTTGTTAAATTTAGAATTATACCAGACAAAATTGAAACACTTATAGTTGATGACCCACCATAACTGAGAAATGGCAAAGTCATACCCGTTGTTGGAAATAATCTTATATTTACTGCCAAATGGATTAAGGCCTGTAAAATAATTAAAATTATTGATCCTGCAAGGATTAATTTAACTTTTTCATTTGTCTCAATGTATATTTTTTTAAACACAGTGTAGATAAAAAATAAAAATAAAAACAATAAGAGCAAAATCATTGTTACACCAAATTCTTCTGAAATTACTGATACTATATAATCTGTATGAGCTTCTGGAACTCTATTCTTTAATGTTCCCTCACCAATTCCCTTTCCAAAAAAACCTCCACTACTAATTGCATCTATTGCTTTTTCAGATTGAAAATTGTGAGTTCCACTGTTTGGATTAAAAAATGAAAAAATTCTATTTTTTATGTATTCAAATTTAGAAACAAAAAATATCATATAAAATATAGCAGAAAATATAATACCAGAAAAACCTAGTATTATAAGAAGGCTTAATCCAGAAATAAAAACTAAAGCGAACCATGAAGAAAAAATTAATAATGTTTGCCCAATATCAGGTTGTATCATTAATAAAAACGATATGGGTAGAATCGAAAAAAGACTTAAAAAATATTTAAGGTAAATATTTATATTTTTTTCACTACTTAAAATTAAAGCAATAAAAACTATAGCAAAAGGTTTAACAATTTCTATTGGCTGAAATCTAGGAAGAAAAATAAGATCTAACCATCTTTTAGATCCCTTAACTTCTGTACCCAAAACTGGTACTAAAAATAAAAAAAGTATAGAGATAAAAAATAGATATATTGAAAATCTGAAAAGATTTTTTTGACTCAGAGAAGAAAAAAAAAATAAGACAAATAAACCAATACAAAAATAGGCTAAATGTTTAAAAAAGAAAAAATAATTATTAGTATCTAATTTATCTGATGCTATTAAAGATGTTGAAACTAACGAAAAAAATAACCCCAAACTAAATAAAAATATTATTAATAAAAATATTTTTTTATCAATATTTTTCCACCACCCATAATAGAATCTAAAAATTATATCCCTATAAAGCATTTATATTTTTTTTAATTAGATTATTAAAATACTTACCTCTATCCTCAAAATTTTTAAAACTATCAAAAGACGCCCCAGCTGGACTAAAGAGAATAATTTTATGATTTCTTACTTTATTAACTTTAACATCTAGAATAATTTTTTTTACTAAGGATTTTAAATTAAAAAAAGATTCAATTTGCATCTTATTTTTTAATTCATGTGTATAAATTTTTTTATCTTTTCCAAAGATGTAAGCTTTAAAATTTTTACAGTACTTCTTAGATATTGAAAATTTATCATTTTTTTTAAATAATCCACCAACTATCCAATTTGCATTGGGTAATGATTTTAATAAGCTTTCTGAGGATGAAAAACTTGTAGATTTAGAATCATTGATGATAGTTAATTTTTTGGTTTTATAAATTATTTGCTGTCTATAGTTCAAACCTTTAAATCTTTTTAATGTTTGAAATAAAATTCTTTTTTTAATTTTAAATAATTTAATAATCTCAAAAATGAAAGCTAGATTTTCTTTATTACCATCTGTATAAAAATAAGGATTATTAATCTTTTTTATAATATTAAGGTCAACACATTTATCAATTTTAATTATTTTAGATAAAAAATTTTGAAGTTTTACTTCTTCTTTTATATAAGAGTTATTCATATTTAATATTGTGTGATCTTTTTTTGTTTGACTTTTTACAAGTTTAAATTTTGCTTTAATGTAATTTTTCATGGTCTTGTGTCTTTCTAGATGATCTGGGGAAATATTTAATATGGCTGAGATATTTGATCTAAACAACTTACTGTATTCCAACTGATAAGATGATGCTTCTACTATCAAAATTGTTCTTTTTGTTATGTTTTTTTCTAATAAAATAGGATTTCCTATATTGCCTACCAATCGAACATCAAATTTTTGATCTCTTAATACTTCATATAAAATTCTAGCTGTAGTTGATTTACCATTTGTGCCTGTAATAGTAATATTTTTATTTTTTGAATAAAAATTAAAAAAAATATCTAAATCTGTATAAATTTTTTTTAGATTTTTTTTTAAGTAACTTCTAAGCCTACATTTATTAATGTCTATTCCTGGACTAATTATTACACAGTCAACATCTTTGCTTAGTAGTTTTTGATAACTTACTAAATTTTTTTTTACTTCTTTATTATTATTAATCTTTTTTTTATCATCAAATAGATAAATCTTATTTTCTTTATTTAAAAACTTAAATGTGGACAGCCCACTTTTTCCTAATCCATAAACTAAAATCCTTTTTTTATTAAAGATATTTTGATTTTTTAACATTATCTAAGTTTTAATGTCGCCAACCCAATCATTGCAAGAATGATTGAAATTATCCAAAATCTTACAACTATTGTTGATTCAGCCCACCCTTTTTTTTCATAATGATGATGAATAGGAGCCATTCTAAAAACTCTTCTTCCCGTCAATTTGAATGACAATACCTGTACTATTACCGAAACTGCTTCTAATACAAATAACCCACCAGTTATTGCTAAAACAATTTCATGTTTTGTAATTATTCCAATAGCTCCCAGTGATCCACCTAAAGCAAGAGATCCTGTGTCACCCATAAATATTTTTGCTGGTGGCGCATTAAACCATAAAAAACCTAAACTAGATCCTATGATTGCTCCACAAAAAATAGATACTTCACCCACACCTTCAATATATGTTATCTGTAAATATTCTGAAAAAACAATATTACCCGTAACATAACTAATAAAAGCAAAACACGATGCCACTAATATCACTGGCACTGTTGCTAAGCCATCAAGGCCGTCTGTCAAATTTACTGCATTTGATGATCCAACAATTACAAATATAGAAAATGGTACAAAAAACCACCCAAGATTCATAATTAAATTTTTGAAAAATGGAAAGTATAAATTAGTCAATTCTTTGTGTTCTGAAAAATGAGATAATATAAGTATAGCTACTAGAGCTATTAAAATCTGAGCAATTAACTTAAATCTAAATGAAATCCCTGATGAATTCTTAAATTTAATTTTTCTATAATCATCATAAGCACCCAACAAGCCAAAAGATGTAACTATAAAAAGTAAGAACCAAACATAATGGCTAGATAGATTTCCCCATAAAAGAATTCCTGAAAATAATCCTAAAAGTATTAATACACCACCCATAGTTGGTGTTCCTATTTTTTTAATGATATGATTTGATGGTCCATCTTTCCGTATTGGATCCAAAATTTGTCTTGCTGAAAAAAATTTAATGAATGGTGTCCCCACAATTAAAACTACTGCCATAGATGTAAACATTGCCAGCCCAGTCCTAAAAGTAAGATACTTAAAAACATTAAGGAAGCTATATTGGTCTATAAATTCTAAAATAAAACTATAAAGCATTAATTTTACCTGACTTTATATCGCTTGTTAACTTGTTGAGCCCTGTAGAATTTGAACCTTTAATCATTAAGTAATCATTATTGTTTATATTATTTTTAATCAAATTAATTATTTCTGAGTGATTTTTTAGAATGGTACCTTTCTTTTTTTTATAAAGAATCTTATATGCTTCACTCATATGTTTTCCTATAACATTTACATTTTTAAAAGATGTTTTATTAATATTTTTAGCAATATTTGTATGCAATTTTTTGGAATACTTTCCTAATTCCAGCATATCCCCAAGTATTAAATGTTTTTTATCATCATTTAGATTAATCATGTCAAAATTTTTTAATGCTGAATTCAACGAAAGTGGATTTGAGTTATAACTGTGATCTATAAGATAAAATTTTTTTTTGAATAATTTGATTTTAGAAATGTCTCCACGTCCAGGTAAGATTTTGTGATTATAAAAAAAATTACAATCTAGTTTATTTATATTTTTATATACTGATACAATTGTAATTGAAGCAAGTAAATTTTTTAATTCATTTTCGAAGCATGTATTAAAATAAAAATATTTATTTGTATTATTGATAGTTATAGAAATTTTATATTTTAATTTTTGTTTTTTTATTGAATTTAAATAAATATTAGAACTTTTATTTTTCATACTAAATGAAAGAACATTTATCTTTTTCTTTAAGGCTATTTTTTTATGAAAGTTATAAAATTGATCATCAGCATTTAAAATAAGATAACCATTTTCTTTTATATTATGAATAATTTCTGATTTAGCTAATGCTATTTCCTTGATATTTCTAAAGTTTTTAATGTGTGCATAAGAAACATTTGTAATAATACCTACATCAGGTTTTATAATTTTTGATAAAAAGTTTATTTCATTTTTTTTATTCATTCCAATTTCAAAAATACCAAAATCATCATTTTTTCTTAAATTAAATAAACTTATTGGGACACCAAATTTATTATTAAATGACTTTGGGGAGTAAGTAACTTTGTAATTTTTTTTTAATGACTTTCCTATTAATTCTTTAAGTGAAGTTTTTCCAGAACTTCCAGTAATAGCTATAATTTTACCTGATATATTTTCTCTTAACACTGATGATGCATCAGTTAAAAATTTTAAAGTATTTTTAACCTTTAGACAATTTTTATCTTTTTTTAATTTATCAGTTATTACTAACGATGCTTTATTTTTAAGTGCTTCTTTAATAAATAAATTTCCATCTTTATTTTTTCCTTTAACAGCAAAAAAAATATCATTTTTTGTAATTTCTTTAGAATTAATTGATGCCTTTCTAATCTTTAATTTTGAAGAGATATTGTTTGAATTACTTAACTCCTTTAAAATATTTAATTTAATATTACTAGAAAGTGCTTTGTTTTTAATGGTAATATTTTTTAATATCTCCCCCTTGTCAGAAAACAGTTTTTTTATTTTTTTATATTCTTGTATCTTTTCATGCCCTTTACCTGCAACAATCAATACATCCCCTGTTTTTAGGCTTAATATTGCTTTCTTAATAGCAATTGCTCTATTTGAAATCTCATAGATTTTAGAATTAGTAATGTTTTTTTTTATTGATGCTCTTATTTTTTTTGGATTTTCATACCTTGGATTATCATCTGTTAGAAAAATTCTATCACAATATTGATTAGCAATTTTACCCATCATTGGTCTTTTTGTTTTATCTCTATTTCCACCACAGCCAAAAACTATTGAAATTTTTCTATTCTTAAATTGTTCTTTTAAACTTTTTAAAGAAACTTTGAGTGCTTCTGGTGTGTGAGCAAAATCCAATATCACTTTTGAATTATTTTTAATAATTCCAATTTGCTCCAATCTTCCACTAACTGGCTTTATATTGTTAATTGTACCAATAACTTTTTTAAAACTTAATTTACTTTTAGCAGCAGCTATGGCTGCCATTAACATATTTTTGATCTGAATCTTTCCAATTAATCTTGTTTCAAATTTATAAATTTTTTTATTGTATTTAATCTTAATTATTTGCCTATCATCAACATACTCATGAGAGGTTATTTCTAAATTACCGATATTATTTGAAATTGTCTCCATATTAAATCCTTGCTTTAAGGCTATACCTTTAATTCTTTTATATTGCTTAATTTCTGTGTCAGTAATTATGTTTGCATTCTTTTCTAATAATTTTTGAAATAAATATAATTTTGATTTTAGATAATCATTAAAAGTTTTATGATAATCTAAATGGTCATGAGATAAATTTGTAAATATTGCTGTCTTAAACTTCAAACCATCCAATCTATTTTGCTTAAGTCCATGACTAGATGCTTCTAATATAACATTATTAATATTTTCTTTTTTAAGTTGATTTAAAACTTGGCTTAATTTAATTGGGTCTATTGTTGTATTTGAAACACTTTTAACATAATTTCCTTTTTTTATGCCTAGAGTTCCAATTGAGGCTACTTTTATTTTATTTAATTTTAATATTTGAAAATAAAAATCAGCAATTGAAGATTTTCCGTTTGTACCCGTAACTGCAATTATGTTTCTTGGTTTATTTTTGTAAATTGAATAAGTGGTTTTAGATAGTAATTTTCTAACATTTAAAGATTTAATGTATAATATATCTTTTTTAAACCCCTCAAACTCTTGTGATGAAATTATAGTTCTTGCACCTTTTTGAATGGCTTGTCTTATAAATTTGTTACCGTCTATTACTGTTCCCTTAATTGCAAAAAAAATAAAACCTTTTTCACATTTTAAACTATCAAAACATAAGCCTGTAAATTTATGATTTTTATATTCAGGTTTTATCTGCTTAAAAAAATTACCGATGATCATTTTTATTTAATTTTCCATATATTTTGTGGCTAAAATAGGCCCAATTTTTTCTATAATCTTGCCAGCAACTTCAACAGAAGTCCACCCAGCAGTGTTATATGGTGTTCCTTTGTACGAGCCTTTTTTATTCCTATATTTATAAATATAGTTTTCTGATATTTTTGGCTCATCTAACAGTACTACCATTACATACTTAGGTTTAGATGTTGGAAATATAGCCACAAAGGTATTAACTTTTGCTCTTGAATATCCACCTGTTATTGTTTTTTGAGCAGTTCCTGTTTTACCACCAATCTGATATCCTTTTATATTTGCTAATCCTGCTGTACCCTCTTTTGTTGATACAATTTTTCTTAATATTAGGTTTATTTTTTTTGATATTCCTTCTTTAATAATTCTTTTTTTATTCCAAATGTGATTTGCGTCTTTTTTAATTAAGCTAGGTTTTATATCAAATCCCCCATTTGTTACTATTGCATAACCTTTGGCTAGCTGCAAAGGGGTTGTAGTTATTCCATGTCCAAATGAAACTGTTGCTAATTTGCACTTTCCCCATCTAAAAGGGATTGGTTCACCTACCTCCTCAATATCAAAATTAATTGTTTTTAAAACACCTATCTTGTCTAAAAAAGATCTCAATTTATCTATTTCTAATCTTTGTCCAATTCTTACAGAACCTATATTGCCAGATCTAATTAAAATTTGCTCGACTGTAAGATCAGATGGAATTTTATCATCATATTCTCCAATAGTACTTTTTCCACATTTTAGTTTTTTTTCTAAATTTAAAAATTCTGTATCCACCTCTATCAAATTTGCTTCTAATCCTGCTGCTATTGTAAAGGTTTTAAATACTGATCCCAATTCATAAACACCTTTGCTGGCTCTATTTAAGAAATTTAAATCTTTTAATGCCTCTCTTTTATTAAGATCAAAATCTGGGTAAGAAACCATTGAAATAATTTCACCATTATTAACATTCATTAAGATTGCCGCACTACCTTTGCTTCTAAATATAGATTGGAACCTCTCTAGCTCTTCTCTAACTAGGAATTGTATATCTGTATCTACTGTTAAGCTAAGAGGCTCTGTTGATGTCTTCAATTCTTTATCAAAAGATTTTTCAATACCTGATATGCCTTGATTGTCATCATCTATTTGTCCAATGATATGACTAAAAAGATTTTTTTGTGGGTATATTCTTGTTAATTTTTCTTCATATTTAATTGATTTATCTCCAAGTAACATAATTTTTTCAAAATTTTGAGACGAAATTTTTTTTTCTAAATAAAAAAACTTTCCTTTATTAAGTTTTTTTTTTATTTCAGAAAAATTCTTATTTGGAAATATTAACTGAAGATTAACTAATAGTCTTTTTTCATCTATCACTTCAGTTGGATTTATTCCAAGATCTATTGAGCTAACTGATTTAACTAAATAATTTCCATTTCTATCTAATATATCTGCTCTATAATTTTTCTTAGTAATTAATGTCTTAACCTCATTATCTTTTTTTAAAGATCCTAAGTGGAGCAGCTGTATTGAAAAGATTATTGAAATCACCACAAACACAAAAAAAATAAAAGCAATTCTATTAAATTCTATATTTAAATTAGTCTTACTTTTCCTATATAAAAATTTATTTTCATACTCTTCTAAAATAATTTGAGAGTTTTTTTCATTCATCTTTTATCATTTTTTTCAAATCAGTTAATTCTATAGTATTATTTTTTTCAGATATTTCTTTAATTCTCATAACGTCAATCTTAATTAACTCTTTTTCAAAATATTGAGATTGATATTGAATCAATTTATCTGGTGAGCTTAAAAAATTATATTCCAGCATTAAGTCACCAAATTCTACTTTTAAAGACCTAATAGATTGATTTAAAGCAAAGATTTTATCTTCAATTTCTTTCGTAGAATTTTTAACTAAAGATGTGGCTAAAATTAATACAAAGATAATTAACAGTGATACTTTTTTCATAATTTTTTTGAAAGATTTTCAGTTTCAATCAAATATTTAAACTTGTCTAAAATATCTGTTTCAAAATCATAAAATTCTTCTTTTTTAATAACATATCTTAATTTTGCAGATCTTGAAGGTGGATTTTCTTTAATTTCATTTGCTGAGGGGATAATTGGTTTTTTGCTGATAGATTTAAATAGATTAATTTTTTCTTTATTTTTTGGCATATATCGCGAAACACTTTTATTTTCTGATAAGCTCTTAAAAAAATATTTAACTATTTTATCTTCAAGAGAGTGAAATGTTACAACAGCTATAACTCCATCTTTTTTTACTACTTTTGCTGCATTAATAAGTCCATAAATTAATTCACTAATTTCTTTATTAACAAATATTCTTAAAGCTTGAAATACTTTTGTTGCACTGTGAGTTTTTTGATTTTTTTTTCTTTTTGAAGATTCTATAATTCTAACTAACTCTTCTGTAGTTATTTTCCTAGTTATCCTATCTTCTACAATGTTGTGTGCGATTCTATTGCTATCTTTTTCCTCTCCAAAATATTTGAATATTTGAGCAAGTTCTTTTTCATCTAGATTATTTATTACTTCTTGAGCAGAGAATTCATTGATTCCCATTTTCATATTAAGTTCACCAATCGTATCAAAAGAAAGACCTTTTTTTGGGTCTTTTATTTGAGTATACGAATATCCTAAATCAAAAATTACTCCTTTAATGTTTTCATTTTTAAGTTTTAAGTTATCAAGTTGACTAAATTTTATATTTTTGAAAAGAAATCTATCCTCATGCTCTTTTTGAATTTCTTGAGCTTTTTTGGCACTATCTACATCTCTATCTAGTGCAATGACCTTCGTGTCTGCAAAACCTAAAATTTTTTTTGTGTAACCACCTTGACCAAATGTGCAGTCAATAAATGTGCCACCATCTTGAGGGGTAATAATACTAATTAGTTCACTTAGCAATACTGGGTAATGATCTCTCATATCCGGTATTATGGTAGCTATCATTTATTTTTTTGAAGACCATTAATTTTTTTGTCTTCTTAAAAATGCTGGAATTTCTAGATCATCATCTTCATAATTGTTCTCTGTATTTTCCGCAGATAACAAAACATCATTTTCAGTAGTCTCAGTGTCTGAAGTAAATAAGTCCAAGGCAGTTTCACTTTCTACCCCAAAATTTTCAAGTCCATTAGAGACATGTCCTTCTTTTTCAGATGTATTTTCTTCTAATCCTTTCATGTTATTCTGAACTTCTTCTGTAAATGATTGTTCATAATCATTTGTGTGATTATTTTCAGCAGCACTTTCAATTTCACTATTTAAAACTGTTTGATCATTCATCATTTCTGATGATGTGGTGCTAGTAACTGACTCCACCATAACTTCGTTTTCTAACTTTAATGCATTAGCCCCATGCGTTATCGGACTAGACATTGTTGGTGAAAAATTAAATGACTGAGCTGAACCTGTAACGCTAAAATCTGAATATCCAGGATTTCTATTCTGTATTCTGTGGACCATATTAATCACAGATTTTGATTCAGGCTGTTGTCCATCTAGTGCTGTTGCTACAATTGACACTCTAATCTTACCATCAAGCTCTCCTGAGGTAATGGCTCCTATAATTACTTCAGCTTCTGGATCTACTTCAGCTCTTATTTTATTTACTACCTCGTCAACTTCAAAAAGTTTTAGATCTTTGCCACCTGTAATATTAACTAATAGTCCTTTGGCACCTTTTAAAGTGTAATCATCAATTAATGGGTTGCTGATTGCCATATCAGTTGCCTTTATAGCTCTACCTTCCCCTTCAGCTTCTCCTGTTCCCATCATTGCTTTACCCATTGAAGCCATTACAGTTTCAACATCAGCAAAATCTAAGTTAATTATACCAGGTCTAACCATTAGATCAGTTACACTTTGCACTCCTTGCATTAAAACATTATTTGACAGTTTAAATGATTCTTCAAATGTAGTCTGTTCATTTGCAATTTTAAACAAATTTTGATTTGGAATTACAATAATTGTATCCACATGTTTTCTTAACTCCTCAAGACCTTGTTGTGCTGTTCTCATTCTTGAAGGACCTTCATATAAAAAGGGAAGTGTAACAACTCCTACTGTTAGAATATTTAATTCTTTTGCAGCTCTTGCAATAACATGTGCAGCTCCTGTTCCAGTTCCACCACCCA
>Ga0308010_1001759_pt1 | contig 11714 bp, 14 predicted proteins | sample Neamet129_FD_202368 | JGI IMG/M metagenome (GOLD analysis project Ga0308010, IMG submission 202368) | Marine microbial communities from water near the shore, Antarctic Ocean - #129 | ecosystem: Environmental > Aquatic > Marine > Unclassified | place: Southern Ocean | collected 2014-07-24 | reverse complement strand
TTATGAAAGCCGTTACATACAGTGAATATGCACCAGACGATAATTATGCTAAAATCCTAAAAGTCCAGGATATAGATGATCCAAAACCAAAAGCAGATGAAGTTGTTTTTGAAGTAAAATCTGCAGCCCTAAATTATAATGATATTTGGGGAATGCGAGGACAACCAGTACCTGTTCCATTACCACACGTTTCAGGTTCTGATGCTGCCGGTGATGTCATTGCCATTGGTGAGGATGTTAAAAATATAAAAATTGGAGATAAAGTAGTCTCTCACTCTAACATGTCATGCAGAGTTTGTAAAGCCTGTACTGATGGTAGAGAATTTGATTGTACCAAAAGAATGATTTGGGGATTTCAAACAGGTCCTAATTGGGGAGCATTCCAAGAAGTAACTCATTTACCAGAAGTTAATGTTTCAAAAATCCCAGAAGGTGTATCATATGATCAAGCAGCAGCTGCATCAATGACCTTGTTAACATCTTGGCACATGCTAGTTGGCAGAGCCAAAATTACTCCTGGACAAACTGTTCTAATTATGGGTGGAGGTTCTGGAGTAGGAAGCTTTGGAATTCAAATCGCAAAATTATACAACTGCGATGTTATTGCAACTGCAAGCCCTGACAAACTAGACAAATGTTTAGAACTTGGAGCTGACTTTGCAGTTGATCATAGAAAAGAGGATTGGCACAAAGAAGTTAGAGCAATTTCTAAAGAATTAGCAAAGAAAAAAGGTGAAGCACCAGGTATTGATTTATCATTTGATCATATTGGTGAAACACACTGGAACAAACAATTACAATTGTTAAAGTACGGTGCAACACTTGTTTCATGTGGAGCAACAACTGGTTACAATGCACAAACTGATCTTAGACATGTGTTCTTCAAAGGAACTAACATCTTAGGTTCAACACAAGGAACCAAAGCCGAACTTGATCAAGGTCTCTATTGGATGGGTAAAGGCAAAATTAAAGCTGCAATCGATTCAACATACACCTTTGAACAAGCAGCAGAGGCACATACAAAGATGTTAACCGGAAAAGGCATGTTTGGCAAAATCTTAATGAAGCCTGAAGGCGCTTAGTCATTTAATGACTCAGCTCTTCCGTAGCCTTATTTTTGTACCTGGAAACAATCCCAGATTTCTTGAAAAGGCAAAGAAGATTCAAGCTGATGTCATTTGTTTTGATTTAGAGGACTCTGTCCCAGATGATGAAAAAACTAATGCAAGAAAATTAATTAAAAATGCATTAAAATCTCGTTCAGAATACTCCTCTTCAATTTTTGTTAGAACTAATTCCCCATCATCTGGAAAAGTTCCATCAGATCTAAAGGAAATTATTCAAAAAGGGATCGATGGAATAGTTATTCCTAAAGTCAATAATGTTGCAGAATTAAAAAAAATACAAAAAATTCTTTCCAGTTTAGAAAAATCTAAAAAATTAAAACCAATTCAAATTATTCCATCTATTGAATCAGCTGAAGGTGTTGTTAACTCATACCCAATTGCATCATTTGGAAACCGTGTAACTGCAATTATTTTTGGAATTTTTGATTTACTAAATGATCTTGGTGTTGAATATACCAAAGACTCACCAGGTGGAAAATACTCTAGATATAAAATTCCTGTTGATGCCGCAGCAGCTGGAATATCTGCTATTGATGGTATCTGGCAAGATCTAAAAGATTTGAAGGGATTACAAAATGATTGTAATTTTGGAAAAAGTTTAGGATATGCTGGAAAAAGTGTTATACATCCAGATCAAATTACTACTGTTCATACATCATTTTATCCTAACAAAACTGAAATTGCATGGGCAGAAAAAGTTTGTAAGGTATATCTAGAATCCAAAAAGAAAGGCAAGGGTGCTACAACAGTTGATGGAAAAATGATAGATGAAGTACACTATAAACAAGCAAAAGCACTACTTGATATTGTAAAATAATAATATGATTGACCTTCTTGATCCAACCAATGTAATTACTCGCATGTTTAATGCTGAAAATTATGATAAGTTATACAATTACTGTAAAGATTTACTCAAAAAGGATCCATCTGATATGCTTGCTCTCCAAAATATTTCATTATCTCTCATATATCTAAAAAATTATGAAGAAACAGTTGTGTATTGTGATAAAGTTCTTGAAATAAAACCATCTGATACATATGCATTAAAAAATAAAATTTTTGCTCTTGAAAGTTTAAAGAAATATGATGAAGTTTTAAAATTATGTGAAGGTATTCTGGTAACAAATCCTAAAGATACTTGGGCTCTAAACAGTATGGGAATATCTCTAAATCAATTGGATCGTCATAAAGATGCACTTCAATATTATGATACATCACTTGTAATTGATCCAAATGATGTAACTGCATTAATGAATAAGGCAATTTCACTTAGTCATCTTGGAAATTATCAAGATGCAATTGATTATTATGATTTAGCCCAACGAGTTGATTCAGGCCTACGAGAAATACCTACTGTAAAATCAAAATTATTTGAAAAATTAAACATGCCTGATGAGGCATTTTTAGCTGCACAAGGAGTATTGAATAAAGATATGGATAAAATCAAATCTGATGCTAAAGAAAACAAATGTTCTATTTTCCATCAATTTTGTGATGATGAATTTAAAAATTCTAATTCAAAATAATTTCATTTACTAATACCTAAATCCATTTATACAAAGATACTACACTTTATTTTGATGTTTACCGGTATTGTTGAAGGAATTGGAATAGTAAATAAAATTTCAAAAATTACTAAAAATAGAAGCGCAATTGAAATGACTATTGATTTAGGTAAACAAGTTAAGGGATTAAAAATTGGACAAAGTGTTGCACTTAATGGTGTATGTCTTACTGCAACCAAGATATCTAAATCTAAATGTATTTTTGAAATGATTGAAGAGACTACAAAAAAAACTGATCTTGGAAATCTAAAAGTTGGTGGTGTTGTAAATATTGAACGAAGTTTAAAGGCAGGTGATAGATTAGAAGGTCATTTTGTTTTAGGCCATGTAGATGGAGTGGCAATAATAAAAAAAATTCTAAAAAAACCTAAAGAGGTTCAAGTTTATTTTGAAGTTCCTAAAAGTTTAGCAAAATATATTGTAAAGAAAGGATCAATTACTATTGATGGAATTAGTTTAACTGTTGTTGACATAAAAAAAACATTGGCCTATGTTTCATTAATTCCTCATACTATTGAAATCACAAATTTTCATACTAAGAAAGTAGGAGATAAGGTTAATATTGAAACTGACATTCTTGGTAAGTATATTTTAAAACAAGGCTAATTATTTACTACTTTAGTGGTAATTACCCGTTTTTTAGTAAAGTATATACCTAGATTGAAATAATTTTTCTATGTGTCACTTGAAACTGGACTTGAATCTCTTAAACGTGGAGAATTTGTATTATTATTTGATTCAGCTAATCGTGAAAATGAAATTGACATGGTTGTAGCAGCAGAATTTATCACTCCTGAACATGTTGCACGTATGCGTCAAAATGCTGGTGGGTTACTCTGTATAGCACTAGAAAATAATTTTGCAAAATCTCTTGAATTACAATATATGCATGAAATTCTTGCTAGCTCTTCTATTTCAAATAAAGAAATGATCATGGGTTTAGCTCCTTATGGTGATTATCCAACATTTTCATTATCTGTAAATCATTATCAAACATATACTGGAATTACTGATAAAGATAGAGCGTTAACAATTATGGAAATGGCTAATATTTTTAAAGTTGAAAATAAACAGAAAAAATTTGTATCTTCATTTAAAACTCCTGGACATGTGCCTTTATTGATTGCATCTGAAGGATTATTGGCATCACGTCAAGGACATACTGAAATGTCTGTTTACTTAACCAAAATTGCAGGTTTAACTCCTGTAACTGCTATTTGTGAAATGATGGATGCTGAAACATATTCTGCATTATCTGTAGACAAGGCAGAAAAATTTGGAAAACAAAATGGAATTCCATTAATTGATGGAAAAGAACTTTTAGAATATGCTGAGGTGAATTAATTATGAATATAGCTATTGTAGTTTCAGAATTTAATGAGGAAATAACATCTAGTATGTTAGATGTTGCAAAAGAAAAAGCCAATTTATTACAATTAACAATTTCTCATGTTTGCATGGTTCCTGGAGCCTATGATATGCCAATAATTGTAGATAGATTACTACAAAATGAAAATATTGACGGGGTTGCTACATTGGGTGCTATAATTAAGGGACAAACAAAACATGATGAAGTAATATCTCATGCTACTGCTCAATCTCTTACTGGATTATCGCTAAAATATCAAAAACCTGTATCTTTGGGAATATCTGGCCCTGGAATGCAAGAAAGACATGCTTATGCTAGAATAAGACCTGTTGCAGAACGTGCTATTGAAGCTCTTGTTAAAATTTCTACAGAATTGGAAAAAATTCAAAAATGATTCAACTTAGCATTTTAAAAATTACTGAATATGGGCCATGGACTTTGACGTTGGGTAGTGATAGAGAACATGAATTACAAATGCTTCAGGCGTCACTTTACAAACAAATACAAAAATTATTTTCTGAAAAAAATTGCTTGGTATTTTTAAACAGATCTGATGAATTTTTTGTAGTTTCTAATGGTCTTACTTTAGATGATCATATAGAAATTCAAAAAACACTTGAAGAATTATTTGAAGTACACTTAACTATTTCAATTGGTTTTGGTGAATCTCCTTTTGAAGCTAATCTAAAAGCATATGATGGAAGAAAAAATAATATAATTTTAAACAAAGAACATAATATTTTTGGATTTATTGATGATAAATCTGAATTAAATGTTTCAATAATGCATTTAGATGTTGATGATTTAAAATCAAAAAGAAAAGATACATCTCCTTATGAAATTTCAGCAATAATTTTTGACTTACATTCAAAAATTATTAAATATTTTATTCAAAAAAATTCACTCACATTTTTCATGGGTGGTGATAATTATATGGTAGTTGCAACTAGTGAAGCAAAAAATTCAGTTCAAAGTTTTATTGACATGATTAAAAATAATGATAACATTTCTTTGAATTGTGGAATTGGAAATGCACAAACTAGTAGGGATGCAGTAAAATTAGCCACAAAAGCTCTTGATACAATTCGTGATATTAGGGATTCTGGAAAACCAAAACCTGATGTTTATGAATTATAATGTTACTAAAAAATATTAGTGCTTTATTGGGTGAAGAATTAGATTTTGTTTCAGATATTGATATTGAAATTAAAAATAATAAATTTCAAAAAATTCAACCAGAAATTAAATCTACTTTAGAGAAAGATATAGTTGATTGCCAAGGTTTATTGTTAATTCCAGGATTCATTAATGCCCATACCCATATTGCTGATTCTATTGGAAAAGATATTACGATAAACAGTACTGTGAATCAAAAAATTCACCCAATGTTTGGAATTAAATCTAAAATACTAAAAAATACTTCAGAAGAAAATCTATCTACTTTTATGAAAAATACTTGTCATTCGATGATTCGTAAAGGCATTACTACATTTGTTGATTTTAGAGAAGGTGGTTTAGATGGATCACTTTTACTGAAAAAAGTATCTTCTGACATTCCAATTCGTTCAATTATTTTAGGACGACTTGATTTTCATCAAAATTCATCTGAAATTAAAAAAAATACTCCTTTTCCTAAAGAAAAAATTCAGGATCTTCCTTCTTTACTTAAAACATGTGATGGAATTGGCATTAGCGGTGCAAATGAGCATAGTAAATCTGTATTAACTTCCTATTCTAAAACAAAAAAACTTCGAGCAATTCATTCTTCTGAAACTCGAGAAAGTGTCCGTAAATCTAAACAAATTACTGGCCAATCTGAAACTATTCGAGCATTATCTATGATGCCTGATTTTTTAATTCATATGACTCATGCTTCAAAAAGTGATCTTCAGGCTGCATCTAAGGTAACTAGGGGTATTGTCATTTGCCCTCGAGCAAATTCCTCTTTGGCTGAAGGGATTCCTGATATTGAAAAAATGGAAAATGCTGGATGTCTTTTGGCATTAGGTACAGATAATGTTATGATAAATTCACCTGACATGTTTCGTGAAATGGATTTTCTTTGGAAGGTAACAATGGGAATTAAGAAAAAAAGAATTGATCCAAAAAATATTCTTAAAATGGCTACGGTTAACGGTGGAAAAATTTTAAAAAAAGATATTGGAATTATTCAAAATAAAAAAATAGCTGATTGCATATTTCTTGATAAACATGCACTAGATTTAGAACCAATGCATAATCCACATGCATCTATTGTACATCGAGCATCTGAATCATCCATTAAAGCAGTAATGATTGGAGGAGAAATTGTACATGGAAAAATTTAATCCACATGTAATTTTAAGTGCAGCCATATCGATAGATGGAAAAATTTCTACAAACATTGGTGATTCTAAATTATCTTCTAAATCTGATACTATTAGATTACATAAATTACGATCAAAAGTAGATGCAATTCTTATAGGAAAAAATACACTCTTACAAGATGATCCTTTACTAACTGTACGCTATACTAAAGGTAAAAACCCCATAAGAATAATTTTAGATTCTACTGGTAGTATACCGACTAATTCTAGAATTATAAAAACAAGTAATGATGTTCAAACCATAATAGCTGTTTCAAAAAAAATTAACAAAAAAAATTTATTAAGATTACAAAAATTACCTGTAGAAGTAATTATATCTGGAGAAAATTCTATAAATTTAAAATTATTGCTAAAAAAACTTTCTAGTAAAAAAATTAAAACTATTTTAGTTGAAGGCGGTGGAACTGTAAATTGGGAATTTATTAAAAATAATCTTTTCAATGAATTGATAATTACATTATCTCCTTTTCTAATTGGAGGTACTGATGCTATCTCTTTTGTTGAAGGGAAAGGCTTTGCAAAAATTTCTAATTCCCCTAATTTGAAATTAAAATCAATAAAGAGGCTCAAAAACTATCTTGTACTGAATTATGTTAAAGTGTAAGTTCTTATACTTTATTTAAAATAAAATTACAAGAAATTGGCAATAAAAAAGAAAGCTACAACAAAAAAGACGGTTGCAACAAAAAAGAAAGTTGCACCAAAAAAGACGGTTGCAACAAAAAAGAAAGTTGCACCAAAAAAGAAGACTACAACTAAATCAAAAGCAAAGAAACCAGCATTTGGAGGATACGCAATTAATTTCGCAGGTCGTCAAGAAACTGTAGAACAAGTATTTGGAAAAAAACCAATAGCTCCTAGTGAGATGACTAAAAGAATCTGGATATTTGTAAAAGCAAATAGTCTATCTAATCGTTAAATCTATTGTTAACTCATACTCGTTAACTATTTTTTCTCTTTTCATTATTTTTATTAAAAAGATATAGATATTGGATTTTATTTTTTGTAATTATGTCTACTGAATCATTACGACGTGATCATGAGTTAATTGAAAAAGTAATCAAAGCTATGCAATCTACAATTGAATTATTAAATGATAAAAAACAAATTCCTGAATCAATTTTACTTCCGGTAATTGATTTCTCAAAAAACTTTACTGATGTTTGTCACCACACTAAAGAAGAAAAATCACTATTTCCTGCATTAGAGGAAGCTGGAATGCCTACTAACATGGGACCTATTGCTATGATGCTAATTGATCATCAACGATCACGAGAAATTGGAAATGAAATGGAACAATCTGCAAAAGAATATCTTTCATCAGGTAATTCTGAAAAATTAATTGCTGATATGCAACTTTACGTTGATCATATTACCGAGCATTTGTGGAAAGAAAATAATAAATTATTCATGATGGCAGAAGTAAGATTACAAAATGTTTCTAAAAAAGTCAATGAAGATCTTGATACGATTGAAAAATCTCAATTAAATGATTTAGGAAAATCTAGACAGCATTATGAGGAATTAGCTGAAAATCTTACTCGTGATGTTTCTAATAGTAAAAATTAATTTTGACTACTAGTATATTTGGTGAAGTCATCCGAGTTAGAAAATTTTCTAATGGTGATATTGAAATTGACTTTCATCATGAAGAACAAATTACTGAATACCGCTATTCTGCTGATCCTAGTAGATTGGGTAATTTCCCCAAAGATCTAGCTGAAACATTGGTTTCAACTTTAGATTCAACTATCTGTATTGAGATTTTTTTCCAAGATAATGGAATTCCTAGTCATATAGAATTAGAACAATGTGAAGATGAAGATGACGAATTGGATGATGAAGATGATGAAGATGATGAAGATGATGAAGATGATGAAGAATAATTATGAAATTTGTTTTCTTTAAAATTTGTTATTAGATTTATTTTTTAATCAATTAAAATATTTGTTGCATATCTTGTTTAATTTCATCAATTTTCTTTGAATATGCTTTTCGTGATTTTTCATTCTTTTTTATATTTAGTACATTCTGACATGATGGACATTTGAACATACCATCAAGTGCCTCTTCAAATGTAACTCTTGGGCAGTCCTCATTACCACAATGATAAAAGTCAGATGCATTTTCATAGTCAAATCTCTGTTGTAATCGTTCTTGAATTTTCTTTTTTTGATTTTCAATAAAGTGTTCAACTTCTTCTCTTCTAGTTCTCCATCTGTAGACAAACCAACCTTTTCTTTCATCCTTTACTCTAATACCTGTAATCAAAGATTTTCCAAAAAGATCATACAATACTTTTCTTACCATATTGATTCTAAGACCTGTAGAACTAGCAATTTCTTCATCTGTTGCATCTTCTGCTTTTAGTAAAGATCTTGCTACTTTGAGATATTCGTCGCCACCAATCATTGATGCAATTCTAACAAAAGGATCTTCGTATTTGTCTACCAACTTCAATCACTTCAAGTTTCTAGTATTAATCCCTTCTCTCATTTACTTCGACATTTTTACCATTTTTTGTGGGTATGATCTTTCTTTTGGCGTTTGGGAATGTCTTTTCAAATTGTTCTCCATTTTGAATTCTGTCTAATAATATAGCTAATGCACTAATTTCCGAATGAGGCTGACTTCCTACCCCTACGTTATAATCAGCTAATTCATAAATTTCTCTTGGAACTTTTTCTGCACCAACTACCACTAAAATTTTTTCTTCTACATGGATTTGTTCTTGAACATCATTAATTTTTTCACCATACATTGATAGATGTATTATTTTAAAGCCCTCTTTTTTTTTATTTTTTACCACCGTTTTCCAGTTATCAATAAATTCAACAATAAAATTTCCTCCCCATGTATTATTGATTTTTTCTAAAGTATCTTTAATTTCTGGATTCACTTCTGTCATGAATATTTTTTCTGCTCCAAAAGATCTTGAAACTAATGCAACATGAGTTGTAACTCTATCATCTCTTACAACACGTTGCCCTATTCTAACAACTTCAATTATCATACTTTTTAGCTTCCCATTCATTTTTTTTATATTTATATGGATTTTTATTCATTAAGAAATTCTCAATTATCATTTTTAACTCATCTATGTTTTCACCTGTTTTTGAAGAAACTGAAATTACTTTTTCATTTTCGGTTAAATTTAGTAATTCTTTTTTATAATCAATTTGTTCTTTTTTCATTAAATCTGATTTATTTAATGCAAAAATTATTTTTTCTTTTTTAACTCCTAACTCATCCAATGTTCTCATGCAGCTTGCAAATTTTTTTCTTAACTCTAATTGTGAATCACTAATATCAATTACTAGAATAATAATATCTGTATAAGTTAATTCTTCTAATGTTGATTTGAATGCATCTATCATATATGCAGGTAATTTACTGATGAACCCAACTGTATCTGCAATTAATACTGGTTCATGATTAATTGTAATTCTTCTAGTAGTGGTAGAAAGTGTTGTAAACAATTCTTTACTTTGAGCTTTTGTTTCACCTGTAGTTTTGTTAAACAATGTTGTTTTTCCTGCAGATGTATATCCTGCTAATGAAATTGTTGAAAATCCCATCCTTTTTCTTCCTTGTCTGTGAAGTTCTCTTTGCTTTCCAGCTTTTTCAAGTTTCTTTTTTACTGTCTGCATTCTATGTTTAATGTCGTTATAGTAAACATCAATCTCAAATTGTCCTATTCCCATAAACCCTGGTTGCTCTCCCATGTTAGCAAGACGAACTTTTTCTTTTGCCCTAACCATTTCATATCTTAATTGTGCTAATTTGACTTGTAATTTTGATTCTGAACTAGATGCTCTACTTTCAAAAATTTCAAGAATTAATCCTTCTCTGTCTAAAACTTCTCTTTTTAGTTCTGTTGCTATATTATAATTTTGACTGGGTTTTAGAATTTCATCAAACACTATCATATCTGGTCTAATTTTATCCGCTATCTCACGTAATTGCTCTAGAACTCCACCACTAATTCCATACTTTGGTTTTTGCAGATAATTTTGTTGAATTATGTGAACTACTTCATATCCTGCAGCTTCGCATAACCCCTTTGCCTCATTTATGGCATCTTCTTTATCATATGTAATTAGAATCGCTTTGTCCATTTTGATATATTACTCCGTTTTTTTCAAAGTTTTTTCTATATTCATATTTAACACAATTTCTGCAATATCACTGGCATATTCTGAAATTCTTCTTATATTTTCGACTAATCTTCTAACTCTGTACATCTCTTCATCACCTTTTATTGATTTTGAGGCATCTTTAATTTTCTTCTCAAATTTACTAATTTGTTCTATTTTTTTGATAGTTTTTTCAGCCTGATAGTAATCTTCTTTGAATAGTGCTAAGCATGATTCATCTAATACATTCAATGAAAAATCATTCATTTCTTCAAGTTTTTCTAAAATTTCTTTTTTGATTGATTTTTTAAATTCTAAAAGATCTTTTGCAATAAATGCTGCATGATCCCCTGTTCTTTCTATATTTTTTACAACTAATCTATATCCTAAACAATTTCTGGCATTTCTAAAACCCATTTCTTTTAAAATATGTTCATTTTGTATTGCAATTTTTAATTGACGAATAATATAAAATCCAAATCTATCTACTTCATCATCTGTATTGATTACTTCTTGGGCTAAATCCAAATTATTTTCTTTAACTGCTAAAAGTGCATCATTTGACATTGATTTTGCTAAATGTATCATTCGTTTGAATGCCCCGTCAACTGATAATTCTAACAAATTTACCATTACTTGAATTGTCATTCCGTTACTTGAATCTGAAATAATTTCAGAACCCATTAACATTCTCTTAACCGCTTCTTTTGCAGTGTTCCTTTGAATTGGGTTTAGTCTTCCATTTTTTGATTTAAGATTAATTATTTTAAATCCTAAAAAGTATAATGAAATTAATTTTCTAACTATGGAATCTGGTTGTTCTTCTTCTGCAATTTCAATTGTTGCATCTTCTTTTTTCTGTACACGCGATTCAAATTTTGGTGGATACAATTCTAATGTTGATGATCCTTTTCTGATCATTCTTATTTGATCTCCTTGTTTCAAACCTAATTCCTTAATCCATTGTTTTGGTAGTGAAACTATATACGATGATTTACCTGTAAACTGTATTTTTCTAGTTTCACCTTGTTCTTCCATAATCTAATTATAAAATATCTTTCTATATAGTTATTTATTTCTACTATAGTTTAACATTCAACTAATATTTAGAATAATTTTTAGTTTGTTATGGAACATTTTGTGAAACTTCA
>Ga0308010_1001755_pt1 | contig 11750 bp, 16 predicted proteins | sample Neamet129_FD_202368 | JGI IMG/M metagenome (GOLD analysis project Ga0308010, IMG submission 202368) | Marine microbial communities from water near the shore, Antarctic Ocean - #129 | ecosystem: Environmental > Aquatic > Marine > Unclassified | place: Southern Ocean | collected 2014-07-24 | reverse complement strand
GGATGGTTTGAGAGAAATGGCAATCCGGTCATAGATAAAAAATTGAAAGCACCCAAGCCTGCACCAGATGTAGAATGGTTGATATTTGAAAAGAGCATGAGAGGTGATCCCAGTGACAACATATTTTCAGCATACCCAGGTGTGCGTACAAAAGGCACAAAGAACAAGATAGGATTGACAGAAGCATACGCAGATCGTAAAGAAAAAGGATACACATGGAACAACTTAATGTTAAGCAAGTGGGTAGACCATGATGGCAAGGAACACAGGGTCATGGACGACTATGAAAGGAACAGGTTCCTAGTAGATCTACATGCACAGCCCGAAGCAATAGTGGAAGAGATGGATCAAACGATTGCACAGGCCATGGCGGAGAACAAGGCGATAGACCAAGTTGGAGTCAGATTCATGAGGTTCTGTGGCAAGTATGATTTAAATAGAATTAGTGAGCAGGCACAACTGTATGTTGAGCCTTTTAATGCGAGATTAGGATCATGACAGTAAGAGCAAAGACATTGGTCAAGGACAAGTTCTGGATCGTTGAAGAAAACGGTACCAAGTTAGGTACTTTACAAAAACAAAATGATAATGGTTGGATATTTCTAAGCAAATCAGAAAACAGAGAAGTATTCCATACACAGGAAAGCCTGTTCCAGAAATTTGGTTTCCATGTATTCAGTGAACCGGCAGTAAAACAAGAGGAAGAAAAATCAGTAGACAAATGGGATGTCAAACAGGCAGAAAGTTTTGAGGTGCATGGGTATCCTTGTTCGCAAAAACCACATAATCCATTATGGGACGTACAGAAAAAGTTACCCCTTTACACAAAAACACCCAAATCCAAATCAATGTTCTGTGCAGGATACTACATTGTAAAATTTGAGACTGTGAATTGGCGTAAAGCATACTGTCCAAAAATAATTACACTGCAAAGATATCCATACAAGGGTCCAATTAAATCAAAAACAGAAATGGTAGCACAATTAAATGAAGCACTCAAAAATTCAAACAAGACCAATTGAAGATCTGCTGGGTAGGATCAGGACACTACGCCAACAAGGTCAACAGCAAATCGTGATCCCAGCCAAAGAAGCTGACCAATTGGCCGATTCCCTGATGCAGGTCATGACAAGAATGGTCACAATCCAGGAAGAAATTATCGAAGCTCTAAAAGTTGCCCAACAGGCTTCAACGGTAAGCATCGAGATGGACGGTGGTAACTTCAGTGAGAAAAAGTAAATTCAAAGTAATCTTAAGCAATCAAGAAAACAAAGAGCTTGACGTAGAGTATGAATTGCATGATTCAATACTTGCTGAAAAATGGATCAAGAAAATTAAACATTTAAAGCGAGTTGCCATCAATCCTATAGAATCACAGATAGTTGATGTATCTAACTTACAAAGCATTTACAATGAATTCTGTGAATTCGCGAATCTACAACCTATCGACATTAAAAATTTCAATCAAGACAAGCTAAATCAACTGCACAAAATATACGAGGACCAACACGAAGTACTATCTAAACGCAAAAACAATGATATATTGTACAAATTTCATCATTCGATTCATCACAACGAGGGCATTAAAGCATCTAAGGATAAACTAGTTGTTGGTTGGGGTGTTTACGAAGGACCTTTAACAGAACAATTTAACTGTTATTCTTACTATGCACACCAAATTGAACAAAATAACATATATCTTCCGTGGTCAGAGCTAGGCAAGAAACCGTTTACATACTACACAGACAAAGAACCAAACAATCAAAAACGTGTAAATGAATTATGTAAACCACACACAACCTTTAGGGCTAAATTTTTTATAAGTTTTAAGGATATAACTCCAAGCCACTTTACACCAGACTTTTCAAAATGGTTTGATCAATACAAACAAGCATGGTTTGAAGCACATAATATTAATGAGTATACAGAAATACATGAATATAGTGCACCTCTGTTGGCACACACATACAATAAACAAGACTTAACAGACTTTAAATTTATCGGAATAGAAATATGATTGTAATAAAGAGTGGACCAGAATTTAGTAAGATATATGCCGACAAGGCATTTGACAAATGGGGAGCCCCTACAGACAAGGATATCAGGATAGTCGAAGAATGGACAGATATCGATATACCAGATCATGCCGAGAGGTACGATGCAAACATACCATACGATGTCAATTTTGATGAATACTGCAAAATGATAGAACACACCTTATGGATATTCAACAACGAGATGATCAAACTTAAGACCGATGTACACATGACGGGCGGCGGAGTTCATTGGATGTTCCAAAAAGGCAATGTTAATATTTTTGATATAAGCAAGACACAAGTTGCATTCATTGATTCATTGTTGCAAAATTGGGATGGAGAAAATTATGGTCAGTTCGTGTATAACTTTATCACAAAGAACAAAGTATTACACTTTCACGTAAATCTCAACGAAGAGCAAAATTCAAATAAAGATTTAATTTTAAACAAAAACGAATTCATTACAAAAATAAATGAAAACTTTGAAATGTTGAAAAACAAGTACGATCCAAACTGGCAATGGAATCCGGAAAACGTAAAAGTCAACAATGGAGACCTCATTTCGCAACTGTCAACTGTCTATCTAGGCAAAGCATTAGTTTCAAACATATTTGATTTCAAATATTACTTTGTAAAATGCTATGTGGATGATGCATATGAATTGTTATCACCAAGCACAAGATCATTTATACAACAGAATACACATCTGAACATTAACACAAACAATCCAGCTTGTAAAAAAGTTGAGTTGGGTGTTCCTGCCAGTGACATATACGAAGAAATACAAAATATTAAAAAATATTTAAGAACACACAGGTCAGAATCGGGGATCGGTTGGAGAGCATTTTGTATACATGGACAATCATATAAAAGGACCAAGGAAGATAGTTACTATCCAGATTTTCTAGGACACACATGGACTCCTGAAGCATTGGAACACATGCCCGTGACAGTAAAATGGTTGAGGTCATTGGGATACAAAAGTTTCCAAAGGGTAAGAGTGATGTGCCTACTTCCAAAAAGCTTCATTAACCTGCACAAGGATTCAAATCACAGCGAGTTAGATGCTGTCAATGTGGCCATCAACAATCCAAAGGAGTGTAAATTCTATCTTCAGAATCATGGTGTGTTAGAGTTCAAACCTGGCACCGCTTATCAGTTAGATTTAGTAAATTATCATACTGTGATCAACAACAGCAACGTACCAAGGTACCACATTATAATTCACGGAAAAAAATAGTTTCGTTGCTCAGTAACGACGGCATCATTTTCACAAAACATAACCCACTGGTATTCAATTTTTGGTAAATATAGATATAAACTATGAGCAGACCAAAACCTACAGTTATACTTCAAAGTTCCAACAAGACAACGTTCAAATTGGATGAAGTCCTGCAGGCAGAAGGCATATGGGCAGTATTTTATGATGGTAAGCCTATCAACCTGAAGAGCTCAAGTTTGGTTGCCAACTACCCTGGACCCAAATACAAGAAAGTGTCTTTTTCAAACCCTGGACATGCAGAAAACTTGGCTAAAAAGTTAAATGCTCAACACAACACTGACAAGTTTGGTGTTTACATTTTAAAAACTGGCGACAAATTCACTAGATAATTAGTTGTATGGATCGAAAGACAGCATACACCCGTACCTTCCTTATGCTCAAGGATGAGACCATACATGATGAGAGCGTCAAGACCGCTTACTTCACATGGTGGCAGAATGTGAGGGAGAACTACGAATCCAGGTCCCTAAGATTGACCAAACCGGGCTTCCAAATAATAGAAGAACTGGATATAAAGACCTATACCATTAAATTCCCCCAAAAGATCATATTCACACCCCAAACATACCTGTGGTTGGACGAGTTCGTTGACTGCCCGTACTTTGTGGACAAGTCAAAGATCATAGTTACCATGGAAAGGATGGCATTACAGCTCATGTTATTTGCCGGAGATGTGACAAAATACGGTCTAGCACGAGCTATGAGCAAGGCCGAGGACCAAGAAAGCCAGTAAAACTGCGACTTCTACACGGTTGACGCATAACACAATCCTGCTATAATGATACTATAAACATTTTAACAGGAGTGTACAAAATGGCGAGAACAAGCAAAAATAAAGAGGCGGCAATAGGCAGTCAAAATAGAACTGTTGGTCCGAATGAGGCAAAATCAGCACTAACACATTGTATCAAATTACAGAGACCCATAATGATGTGGGGAGCACCGGGTATTGGTAAATCAGACATCGTTAAACAGATTGCAGATGCACAGAAAAGAGAAGTTGTTGACATCAGACTTCCTTTATGGGAACCTACAGACATTAAAGGTATTCCCTATTATAATGCAAAAGAGAACAACATGGTTTGGGCGAGTCCGGCAGAACTGCCAACTGATCCCGAGTCAACTTCAATTGTATTCTTAGACGAGTTAAACTCGGCGGCACCGGCTGTACAGGCGGCGGCTTATCAACTTATACTAAACAGAAGAGTGGGACAGTATCATTTACCCAAAGGCGTTTCAATCGTAGCGGCAGGTAACAGAGATTCAGATAAAGGTGTCACTTACAGAATGCCGGCTCCGTTGGCAAACAGATTTGTTCACATAGAATTAAGAGTGGACTTTGAAGACTGGATGGAATGGGCAACTACTAACCATATACATCCTGATGTTGTAGGTTATTGCACATTTGCAAAACAAGATTTATACGATTTTGATCCTAGAGGTAGTTCTAGATCATTCGCAACTCCAAGATCATGGAGTTTCGTTTCCCAACTTCTATCAGATGACCTGCCAGAAAGTACGAGACCTTAAGAGTAAAGAGATATCAGCGATGTACTCTCTAACAGTTTCTTTGTGTTATGAATTACAACAGGCACACGAAAAGAAAGACAAGACATGGAACGAACAAGCAGACAGGTTCTTCAACTACATGATGGACAACTTCGAGACGGAGTTGGTTGTTATGGGTGCCAAGATTGCACTGACGAACTACAAACTTCCGTTTGATCCTAGCAAGTTGAAATCATTTGATAGGTTCCATAAGAAGTTTGGCAAGTATGTCATTACTGCTATGGAGTCTAAATAGTGTCAGGCTACAAAGATCAATTAATCATAGACAAACTGGTTACTGGAAGGATTGCTTTACTACTGAAGCATCCTTTCTTTGGCAACCTTGCTACTAGACTTAAACTTGTGAATGCCGACGACTGGTGTCCGACAGCAGGCACAGATGGTAGACACTTCTTCTATAACACTAAATTTATACATTCACTTACACCCAAAGAAACAGAGTTCTTGTTTGGTCATGAGGTGTTGCACAATGTATTTGAACACATGCTTGTAAGGATTGGCAACAGAGATCCACAGCTTTGGAACATAGCGGCGGACTATGCCGTTAACCAGATATTGAAAGATGCCAACATCGGTGACATGCCCAAGGGTGCTAAAGGTGAGAACAAAGGCTTCCAGGACGACAAGTACAAGGACTGGGCTTCAGAAAGAATATATGATGACCTGTTTAAGACTGCCAAAAAGAATGGCAAGAAGTTCTTAGAGAAACTAGGTGAGCTAATGGATGACCACCAGGAGTGGGGCGAAGCAGAAGGCGAAGGCAAGGGCGGAGACAAAGCTAACACACCAGGCAAGGGAAAACCCATATACACCAAAGAAGAACTTAAAAAAATTAGAGACGAAGTCAAAGAAGCAATGGTGAGTGCCGCACAGTCAACAGGTGCTAGTAATTTGCCAGGTGCTTTACAAAGAATGGTTAGCGATCTTACAGAGCCTAAGATGGACTGGAGAGAGATACTACAACAACAGATAATGAGTACTATCAAGTCTGACTACACTTGGATGAGACCAAGTAGAAAATCATGGCACACATCTGCTATACTTCCAGGACAGGCCAATGATGAGATGATCGACATATGTCTGGCTCTTGATGCATCTGGTTCTATCAGCAATGAACAATGTACTGAATTCCTTACAGAAGTTAAAAACATCATGGATCAATACAAAGACTTTAGAATACATTTATGGTCATTCGACACAGAGGTGTTTAATCCTGTTGTGTTTACACCAGACAACTCAGAAGATTTATTAGACTACCAACTAGGTTCAGGTGGTGGTACAGAGTTTGAATGTAATTGGGATTACATGAAAGAGCAGGGCATAGAGCCTAAGAAGTTTGTTATGTTCACAGATGGTTGGCCTTTCAATAGTTGGGGTGACGAACACTACTGTGATACAATATTCCTGATCAATAACCCATATGAAAGAAACATAGAAGCACCATGGGGGATGACTGTTCAGTACGATGAAGATTAATCCAAACAATTTCTTCCAGAGAGAACTAGATGTATTACCACCACACTTTGTGAACACCGTGGTAAAAGCACACGAGGCCGACATAGAAATAATGCGTAAATGGATCTATGAGAACTGTCATGGTAGATATTCAATTACCAAAGATATCAAGTTTGAAGGTGATCAATCTAGATCATGCACTGTACTTGGTTTTGAAGAACCAGGTGACCTTACTCTGTTCGCACTGTCTGGCAAAGCTCAGATCACTTAAAATTAAAGGTTGCACCCCATAATTATATTATAGTATAATATACGTATATTAATATTAATTGCAATTAAAAGGAAATTACAATGGCAAAAGAAGAAGTAAAGAAAACGGAAGAAACTGTAGAAGCAACAGCAACGGCGACGGCCCAACCTACTGCTCCAGTTAATGAACAACCAGACCCAACAGCATTATCAATCGGAGACTTAAAAGGACTGATGTCAATAATTGACGTGGCATCTGCAAGAGGTTCTTTCAGAGCCGGTGAGATGGCAGGCGTTGGTACACTGTACAACAAACTGTCGGCATTTTTAGCCAAAGTGGCACCTACAGAAAGCCAACCAGGAGCAAAAGGAACAGAAGCTCCGAAGGAGAAATAATATGGCACTAATAAATGTAAACGACCAAGCTATGCCAATGGGTGCAGACTCAGGAGCAGGCCAAGGTCAAACAGGACCAAAGAGACACTTCAAACACATAGGAGAACTTGTGGACGGTGGATCGAAGGTAGTAATCGTGTACAGAACAGTACCTGGTGAGCCCGACAACTGTCTTGTAGTAGGAACTAAATTCCTACCAGACTTGTACCACAACTCTTTAATGAAAGCAGTTGAAGGTGCAGGACAAGATGCAGACGAACTTGCTGATTACTTGGGCAGACAGACGTTCCCAGATGGAACAAACATGTTAGCCATGATGCACAACGACAACTACATCAAGAAGTTCAAGACCAAAGAAATCATGGTCACTTTTGGAAATACTGCAGACGGTAGAATCCTTTTGAATAAATTGAATGAAATGATCGCCAAGGAGAAAGGTGTGAAGGTAGCTGATCTACAAAAAGATCCAGATGCTCCAACAGAAGCACCAAAGGCTGTTAAAAAGGCAACAACAAAGAAAGCTGATGCCAAAGAAACAACCGCCAAAGAATAGTACATGGGTACAGTTGACGAAGGATTTCGTCAACGAGTGGCCGGAGGTCTTGGATGGTTTACAATTCCAGAACATGCCGGTCAGGTACCTGAAGTTCGTTAACATCACCCTCAAGAACAACGTCACAATAAACTACAACATCGAAAAAGAATTAAAAGTAAGGAACGAGCATGGTATAGCCAGGTTCCTAAAACAGACCCTCGAACAACACTATAAAAAAATAAAGAATGTGGATCTCAAATTCAATGTTCCAAAACTAAAACAGGATATGGAATCTAGGACTTCTGCGTTAATGCTAAAAACTTTTAAGAAATAGAGTTAAATTTTTCTTTCAACCAAGACAACTCATAAGACAAATGCAATGCATCTTTATCACCATCTACTTCTTTGTAGTATTCAACGGCATCTAATGCACCTCGTTGTACTAGATCTGCGTACTGCCCTTTGCCCAACTCACACCACTTCTTAAGTCTGTGCTTGGATTCTACTGTGGGTTTCATCTCACACAGTTTAAGCACTTCTCTAAAGGCCACACGCCAACTTATCTCTGGTGTTTGATTGAAGTGGCTTGTGCCACACAACTTTGGTACCACTGTGTGTGGTTGTGACAGTGTGAAATCCAACCCAGGATTTATTGTCAATATGCATAGCCATTTGTTGTACAAGATAGCTGACCTGTGTCCGTACTCTAATCCGTTAACAGGATTTTTAGCATGAAAAATATAGTGACAGGCATTCTTCATCCTATCAGGTTGGAATGTGAAATCAAAACTGTTATCTATATCAATAGTAGGAAATACTGCAAAGAAGTAATCTGTGTCGCTCATCATGGCCGCGGCATGGTACGCCTGAGTCCTTCCCTTGACCCCTTGTATACGTTTTGCCCTAGGATGTTTCTCCTTTAATACTTTCCAATACTTCTCTGCACTGGGTTCGTCGTATGATAGGAACACTATGTCCATTGGTCTGATATCATAATCCAAATCAAAGTGTACACATCTTTCTATGTCATAGAACTGTTTAATGTCCCTATTACCCGGTACCAACATTATGTCTTTTGTCTTGCCCCAGGTGTACATTTTCTCATCTTCCCAGAAACTGGGATAGAAATTTGGTAGTGCTATTTCTCGTAGATCGTTGTTTACCATCCATTTGTAAAATAACTTATTGATGTCATATGTCTTCATTGGATCTTTTAGTATAAAGTTTGTCCTACCAATCGGTTGTTGGAACAGTGTTGGATGTGCATGGTAGTTGATATCTTTGAAATCCCTTAGGAAGTTTAACTCGTGCATCTGTTCTTTGAATTTTTTAGTAGGTATCAACATCACATTGCCTTCTTTATTCAATCCGCCCTTGGGGTGTGTTGTGTACCATACATGTATCTGATTTCTTTCATGTTGCTCTGGTATGTAATCTAAAAAATCAACAGGTTTTATGTTAGTGAAGTTTGCAAAGAACCAGAAATATTCTGTACTGATATCATTCACCACTCCCTTTAATATTTCAAAGTAACTGTCAACGAAAGGAACTACCCGTGTATTTGCAAACGGTGATTCGTTGTGGGGTACGTTCTTGAATCTTACTTGTACACTATCAAACGCCATTGAATTTTCTAATCCTTTCACATATGTAATCTACCTCGTACATCTCTAGATGTGAATAGATCGGCAGACTCAATACCTTAGCACACATATTTTCAGCATTGGGGTATTGCCCAACATTCTTGCTGTCCAGAGTTTTATTGTAATGCACTTTGGTTTCTATTCCGTTCTGTGCGAGATAAGTTTTCAGCTCATCCCGTCTGTCGGACAACAGTACCAACTTGTGATAACTTGATTGTGTGTTTTCCTGTGTTTCTATAAAATCTGTGTGTTCCAGATTCTTTTTGTATCTTTCAAAAACTTTCTTCCTCATCTTCTGCAGTTTGTCAAACTTGCTCAACAACAACAGTAGTTGGTTTGCATGGTCCTCGGATATTAGACTGTTGTAGCCATACGATGACTTGCCATTCAATCCGTGTCTACGTAAAGATACAACTGTGTCGTACACGTCCTTGCTGTCAGTCAACACCATACCACCTGTGCCGAAACTGGGCATGTTCTTCATTGGATCAAAACTGAACACACTGACATCGCCCAATGCCCCAGAAGGTGTCTTGCCATACATGGCTCCCTGTGACTGTGCGGCATCTTCTATCAATGGTATCCTGTGTTGGTCACAGTATTCTCTCAATCTAGTGTAATCTGCTAGGTTGCCAAACATGTTCACATACAACACAGCACTGGGCAATCCCATTATGCCCCAATCACCTATGTTGCCCTGCTTGTCCGTGTCTGCAAAATGTATGTCAGCACCCAATCTCTTTATTGCACCTGCTGTTGCCACGTAACTGAATGCTGGACACAGTACCGTACTACTTTTGTTTAGACCAACTGCCTTCATGGCGAAGTACAGTCCGTCTGTGGCACTGCCCACACCTATGGCATATTTCCGTTTATATTTTTCTGCTATTTCAGTTTCTAACTGTTTGAGATACTTGCCTTGTAGTACGTCACCTGATTTCCATGCCGCCTTGGCTCTTCTGTTCAGTCTCCAAGAATAGGCATCATAGAGTCTGTCAATACCATTAAATTTTAAGTTGTAACCACTCATAGTATTTCTCTAGTCCTTCGTCAAATGATGTCTTTGGTTTATAACCTAGCAGATCCTTTGCCCTTGTTATATCCAGCGTTCCTCTTTTGGGATATAGTTTGTGAGCTCCTGTGTCTACTATATCGCTCTTACTTCCTGTAAGTGCTATAATTTTTTCTGCGGCAGTCCTCAATGATGTAGCATTGCCGGCTGTTATATTGAAACTTTTATTGTTTACATCTGACAGTGCGGCTTTTATGATTCCGTCTGCTGTGTCTTCTACATAGGTGAAGTCTACCTTATTGTTCCCGTCATGCACTTCCACAGTCTCATTATTCATTGCTCTTCTAAAAAATTTACTTAATACTCTATCTTCCATATCACCCGGACCATACACACCGCTTGGTCTTACTACGGCATAGTTTATACCGTACTGTGAATGATAGTGCTTGACCATGCGTTCTGCGGAAAGTTTAGCCTCAGCGTAAATGTTACTGGGTTTAGTGTCTGCGTCTTCTCTAGTTCCATCTTCGAAGTGCCCGTATATCATCGATGAACTTATGAACACAAACTTTTTAACAAACATATGTTGGCAATGCCATAAAAGATTTACTGTTCCGCCTATGATATTGTTAGTGCCAAATACAGGATCACTGTTTACTATTTTTGCTCGAGGATACGATGCAAGATGTATTACAATGTCAGGCTGTGGTCTAAAGGCCGATAACACATTAAGTTTGTTTGTTACATCTCCTGATATTGTGTGTACCTTTTTCCAATTTCTTTGTCTCCATTTGTATAAGTGTTTGAGATTGGCCTCACTAATCACTCCATAGTCTTCGCTGTTGTCTAGTACAGAAACATCATGTCCCATACTCTGTAATTTTTCTACAACTCTCGATCCAATAAATCCGTATCCTCCTGTTACTAGTATTCTCATTATAAAACTTTCACTCCGTACTTGTGTGTCCAAAGTTTACCATCTTTGGTGTCATTTACCATGGGCATACCCTTAATGTTCAAACTGGTGTTCAACAATATCGGACAGCCTGTTGCTTTCTTCCATGCAGTAAGAAGTTCGTAAAACCCTTCGTTGTCACTCTTAGACACGGTTTGCACCCTGCTTGTGCCATCATGATGCAATATAGCAGGACAGTCTTTACCATGCGTGTACGTCGCTGTGTATTGCATATAAGGGGTGCTTTTAACACCTGTAGGCAGGTCAAAATAGTCATGTACATCCTCTTCTAGTATGGATGGAGCAAAGGGTCTAAACTTCTGTCTTCGCTTGATTCCATTTACCAAATCCTTGATCTCCTCACCCCTGGGGTCGGCTAACAATGATCTATTACCAAGTGCCCTCGGTCCAAACTCCGCCTTACCACTCGCAACTCCCACCATCTTGTTCTCTTTCAATTCTTTTATGATTGCGTCCACCGGGTACTCACCTTCTATGTTGTGTCCCAGAAATGGACTCTTCCAATTTAGATGCATTTTTTCCGAGGCCGCTATGCAACCCAAACTTGATCCTGAATCTCCCGGGTTGGGTATGATCCATATGTTGTCAAACAATCCT